>ENA-ORLU01000545-ORLU01000545.1-human-gut-metagenome-genome-assembly--contig:-NODE-545-length-35905-cov-5.948225_pt1 | contig 35905 bp, 28 predicted proteins | sample MGYA00243009_ERZ508833 | MGnify/ENA primary metagenome ERZ508833 (study PRJEB26277, sample SAMN04329763) | human gut metagenome | biome: human-associated habitat | host: Homo sapiens | place: USA...
TGCGCTCCAATGCGGCATCCAGCAATTGCAGTTCCTTTTTAGCGCTTTCGCTGAAGCTGGCTTCCTTGTCGTACAGCTCCTCGGCCTTTTCCATGATGTTCACGGCATAGTCGCCGATGCGCTCGAACTCGGTGACAAAATTCAGCAGCTCGGTCACCGCGTGGCTCTCGTCGTCGCCCAGCTCCTGGTCGGTCAGCTTGATCAGGTAGTTGGTGATCTCCACCTCCATGCGGTCGATCAGGTTCTCGCGCACCTTAATGGCGCTCACGGTCTCCTCGTCCATCTTCAAAAGCAGCGGCGCGGCCAGACTCACATTGCGGGCGGCACGGCGGGACATCTTGATCACCGCATTCTTAGCCTGCTGCAGAGCCACAGCCGGGCTCTTGTACAGACGCTCGTCCAGCACCGGCATACTCAGTTCCTGTGCTTCCTCCACGCTGCTGGGCACTGTGAGCATCGCCAAGCGGCTCAGCACCCCGCTGCAAGGCAGGAACAGCAGCATAGCGCACACGCTGGACATGGTATGGATGTTTGCAATGGAGCTCTTGTTCATCACATCGCCCCACATGGGGATGCCGATGGTAAACTGCACCGCATAGATCAGCGCCAGCAGGATCACGCTGCCGATGACGTTGAAGTACAGGTGGATGAGCGCTGCCCGCTTACCATCCTTGGAGGAGCCGCCGATGGTGAGCAGCGGGGTGAACGCCGTACCGATATGCGCGCCCAGAATGATAGGAATGGCAGAGCTGAAGGTGACAAGCCCTGTGCTGGACAGTGCCTGCAAAATACCCACGGAGGCGGAGGAGGACTGGATGATCACGGTGACCACCACGCCCACCAGAACACCCAGAATGGGGTTGGTCATGGTGACGAACAGATTCTGAAAAACTGCGCTCTCCCGCAGGGGTGCTACGCCGGTATCCATCAGGCTCATGCCGGTAAACAGGATACCGAAGCCCAGCATGATCTGGCCGATGTTCTTCTTTTTGGCATTGCGGAGGAACACATAAAAAATGCAGCCAATAAACGCCACCACGGGGGCAAAGGTCTTGGGCTGGATCAAGGTCAGCCACAGGCTGTCGCCTGAGATATCCGCCATGCGGATCAACTGACCTGTTACCGTAGTACCAATATTTGCACCCATGATCACGCCTACCGACTGCGTCAGTGTCATGATACCGGAGTTGACCAGACCAACACAAATAACCACCGTACCAGCCGACGACTGGATGACGCCGGTGATCAGTGTGCCGAAGATCACGCCCTTAATGGTAGAGGAGGTAAGCTTTTGCAATACGCCCTGCATCTTGCCGCCTGCCAGCTTTTCCAGTCCGGCGCCCATGATGGACATACCGTACAAGAACAGCGCAACGCCGCCCAGCAGAGAGGTAATGTGTGTGATATCCATAACGATACTCCTAATATGAAACTTCCCTTTTTATCCTTTACAGCACACAGCTGCCGAAACCTTGCACGTGCACAGCACTTGCCCTGTTCCGGCAGCCGCTTATTTTTATTATACCATCAAAGGGGGCGTCTCAACAAGGTTTATTTTACACGAAAATTACTTTTTTCACACATTCCGCAACATATTTCCGGGTGGCAAACAAAAAGCTTTCCGTTATTTTACATACATTTTACATTATACCATCTCGGATGCGGTATGTCTCCGCTTACCCGGCCAGCTCTTCCATGGCCTCGCGCACCGTATCGGCCGAAAACAGGAACACACCACTGCCGGTGTATACCTCCACATGACTGCCCACATAACGCAACTCAAAATCCTTCATGGTGTTTCCCTCCTGTGTGTCTGTTTTATTCCCGGGACTTCCCCGGTGAACACAGTATCGCACAATAAGGATACTATAAAAAGGACTTTCAAATGTTTTTGCAGACTTTTTGCGCAAAAATCGGATGATTTCCCACGGTCTGCTCACCCTGTCCGCAGCCCCCCTTGGAAATCGGGTCTCTGGCAGTTCCCCTTCACAGCGCCGCATTTCCGCAGGAAACAGGCGTTATAGCTGCCGTTTTCCGTCACGACCCCCTCCCGTGAAAATGGGATAGCGGAGCGTCCGCAGACGCTCCGCTATCCCGAAATTATAGCAGTTTGCGTTTTTAATGCACAAGCAACATCCGCAAACTGCATATCGCAAAGCTGCCGTTTTGATTGGCACTATTTTTGAAAATTGCGATAAAAATATATTTTCCGCTGATCATGCCCAAAGCACACGCGGCGGGCATTCCAAATCGTCCCGCCCCGCAAAAGATGGCATCACTCTGCCGCATCCGTCACCCGGACGGGGTAGCCCGTCCGCACACAGCGCACCGCATACCGGGCGTTGCCGCCGGAGGTGCAGGTGAACAGGGTCAGATCCCAGCTGTCTGTCTCGGTGGCGGTGGTCATCTCCTCGATCTGGGTGGGGTGCAAAGTCTCCACGCTCTCCACCTCGTAGCTCCAGCGCAGACCATCCGCATCCGTAAAGTAGACCGGGCTGCCGATCGCCAGCCACTTGATGGGACTGAAATGCTTTGCATAGTTGTGGCCGCAGAGCACCAGATCATCGGCATAGGTAGTGCCGCTGTACCGTCCGGGGGCGACCTTCAGCCCGGCGTAGCTCCACTGCGCCATCACCGGCAGTTCCAGCCCTGCCGCCGGGATGGAAAGCACCCCGATGTAGTCATGCCCCTCCACCTCTACGGTGGTCATCTCCTGCGCCGGGTCCAGCACCGGCTGCGGGGCTGCGGTCTCGTTTTCCTGCCGGTGCTCCGTAATGGTCTTTTGCATGGTCTGCTCCAGCTCGCCCAATACTTCCTGCGAAGCCTTTTCTGCCCGGGCGGCATCCCACCGGTTGTAACCCAGCAGCCCGGCGGCGCTCAAGATCAGCACCGCACCCAGCACCATGCACAGCCTGCCGATTTTCCGTTTCATTGCATTCCATCCTTTATATAATAGTATCCGTCTGCTTCAGTATACCATTCCCCGCTCCGGTTTACAACCGTTCTTTCGGGCGATTTTTATCGGGCAGCAGCGCGCAGACCAGCCGCACCATCTGCCCGGTCAGGGGCAGCCAAACCAGCGCACACAGCCCGTTGAACAGGGTGTGGGCGTTAGCGATCTGCCGGGCGATCACGGCACACTCTGCCCCTGTGGGCGAGCACAGCCGCACCAGCGCCGCAAAGGGCTGCAGCAGTGCGCAGCACACCGCCGCGCCGCTCAGGTTGAAGATGGCGTGGGCTGCCGCCACCCGCTTGGCGTCTCTTCCCTGCCCGATGGCGGCAAGCACCGCCGTAACGGTGGTGCCGATGTTATCCCCCAGCAGAATGGGAATGGCAGCGGTCAGCCCCAGCAGGCTGTGCACGCCGTCCGCCCCGGGCTGCGCCGCCATGCTTTGCAGCAGCGCCACCGTGGCAGAGCTGCTTTGTACTGTCAGTGTCATGCAGACGCCCGCCAGAAGCCCATGCAAAGGGCTTTGCTGCACCCGGGCAAGCTCCAGCCGGAGCAGCGGGCTTTGCAGCAGCGGCTCCATGGCGCTGCGCATCACCGTGACGCCCTCGAACAGCAGCCCAAAGCCGAACACCGCCTCGCCCACGCAGCGGCCCCGCCAACCCTTGCAGGCCAGACAGAGCAGCACCCCGCAAAACAGCAGCAGATACCGCCAGCTTTCCACCCGGAACGCCAGCAGCTGTGCTGTGACCGTTGTACCGATATTTGCCCCGAACACCACCGGCACCGCCTGCCGCAGCTGCAGCAGCCCCGCTGCCAGAAAAGCAATGACCATGACCGTGACCGCCGAGCTGCTTTGCAGCACCGCCGTGACCGCCGCCCCGGTCAGCAGTCCCGCCACCGGGTTTGCGGTGCACCGCGCCAGCAGGCCGCGCAGACGCCTGCCCGCTCCCTGCTGCACCGCCCGGCACAGGCTGTCCGTCCCGTATAAAAACAGCGCCAATCCGCCGAATACCTGTAACAACACTTGGAATCCCTGCTCCATCCGCACCCTCCGTTTCTGCCTGTCCTTTATTTTTATGCAGCGAGAGCCGGTTTGCGCATTGACAAAGCCTACAAGTTTTTTGTGAATTTTTGTTTAATATTTCCCTATCCTCTTGCAATCCCGCTGCAAAAGGAATATTCTTATCAGGCGTTAATACTTAACAACTGTTAAGTATTTGAAAAATGCAAACGAGGAGGAACTGTTATGTCCGAGCCAAGCACCCCCAGCTTTCAGGGGATGTGCCACTATATCGGGCAGCTGAGCAAGGCATCCAAGGCCGGGATACGGGCGGCGCTGGCCGATTGCCCCAAATGCCATTTTAATATGCTGGAAGGCCTGCTGCATTCCATCAACTGCCACGGCAAGGACGGCGCTATCTATGTCTCCGACCTTGCCCGAGAGATCCGTCAGCCGCTGCCGGCGGTCTCGCGCGGGCTGCGGCTGATGGAGCAGGACGGCACTGTGGTGCGGGAACCGGACCCCGCCGACCGCCGCAAAACGCTGGTGCGCGTCACCCCCAAGGGGTATGAGCTGTGCCACCAGTGTGAGCAGGCTCTGCGCGACTACTTTGCCAGCGTGCTGGCACGGTTAGAGCCGGAGCAGGTAGCCCAGATGGACGCGCTGCGCGGCGCGCTGATGGATGCCATTCTTGCGGAAAATGCCGCGCGCAACATTGACCCGAAGGGAGAAACGAACCATGACAAAGATCTTTAAGCAGCTGGCCCGGCACTGGGCGGTCTGCCTTGTGGTGTTCGCATTGCTGTTCGTGCAGGCGTACTGCGACCTTGCACTGCCGGACTACACCAGCAAGATCGTGGACACCGGCATCCAGCAGGGCGGCATTGAAAGTCCCCTGCCCCAGACAGTGCGCCAGAGCACGCTGGACACGCTGAGCCTGCTGATGAACGAAGAGGATGCACAAAAGCTGCAAAACGCCTACCAGTACTACCTGCAGGACGATGGCGTGCTGCAGCTGCGCTCTGACCTGACCGAGGATGAGCGCACCGCACTGGAAGATGCCGTGACCACCCCGGACATCGTGCTGTATATGGCTGCCGCACAGGCCGCCAACACCCCCGCCGGGCAAAGCAGCATGGGCATGACCGGCCTTGCCAAGATGCCCTCTGCCGCTGCGGACACCGACACCGAGACCGTTGCCCCCACGGCAGCAGATCTGGATACGGTATGCAGCCAGTTTGCCTCCATGAGCCAGATGCCCGGTTTTGACCGCAGTATGCTGCAAAAGCAGCTGGACAGTGCCATGAGCCAGCTGGACAGCACCCTGCTGGAAAACCTGAAAAGCCAGTCCCTGCTGCTGGTGCAGCTGGAATACGAGGCACAGGGCGTTGCACGGAATGTGCAGATGCAGTACCTCTTCCGGGTGGGCGGCCAGATGCTTGCCCTTACTCTGCTGATGGTGGTCGTGGCTGTGGCCGTGGGCTTCCTTGCCTCCCGGGTGTCCGCTGCCATCGGTCGTGACCTGCGCCGGGAGACCTTCTCCAGCGTCATCGGCTTTTCCAACGCAGAGATTGAGAATTTTTCCACCGCCTCCCTCATCACCCGCACCACCAACGATATCCAGCAGGTGCAGTTCGTCTGCGTCATCCTGCTGCGCATGGTGGCCTATGCGCCCATTCTGGGCATTGGCGGTGTGCTGCACGTTGTGGGCAGCAGCTCCGGCCTTTCCTGGATCGTGGTGCTGGACGTGGCCATCCTGCTGTTGCTCATCATTTTCCTGATGAGCGTTGCCATGCCCAAATTCAAGGTGATGCAGCAGCTGGTGGACCGGTTGAATCTGGTCAGCCGCGAAATTTTGACCGGCATCATGCCGGTGCGCGCCTTCAGCCGCGAAAAGTTTGAGGAGCAGCGCTTTGATAAGGCCAACCGGGAGCTGATGGGCACCCAGCTGTTCACCAACCGCGCCATGGTGGCCATGATGCCCTTTATGACCCTGATCATGAACGGTACCAGCCTGCTCATCGTCTGGTTCGGCGGCAAAGCCATGGATGCCGGCACCATGCAGGTGGGCGAGATGATTGCCTTTATCACCTACACCATGCAGATCGTCATGTCCTTTTTGATGCTGGCGATGGTGGCCGTCATGCTGCCCCGCGCCGGTGTGGCTGCGGATCGTATCGATGAGGTCATCCGCACCAAAGCCACCATCCACGACCCGGATGAAGCCGCCGCAAAGGCCGCACAGGCACACACCGACTGGCAGGGCGTTGTGCAGTTCGAGGACGTGAGTTTTCGTTATCCCGGTGCGGACAGCGATGCACTGGAGCACATCAGCTTTACCGCAAAGCCCGGCGAGACTACTGCCATCATCGGCTCCACCGGCTGCGGCAAGTCCACCCTGCTCAACCTGATTCCCCGCTTTTACGATGTGACCGGCGGCAAGGTGACCGTGGACGGCATTGACGTGCGCGAGATGCCGCAGGCACAGCTGCACGACCTGCTGGGCTATGTGCCCCAGAAGGGTGTGCTGTTCAGCGGCACCATCGACAGCAACCTGAAATTCGGCGGCGAGGATATCACCGACGCACAGGTGCACAAAGCTGCTGCCATTGCGCAGGCCACTGATTTTATTGAAGCAAAGCCGGAGGGCTACCAAAGCCCCATCGCACAGGGCGGCTCCAACGTATCGGGCGGCCAGAAGCAGCGGCTTTCCATTGCCCGGGCAATTGCCAAGGACCCCAAGGTCTATCTGTTTGACGACAGCTTCTCGGCACTGGACTACAAGACCGATGTAACCCTGCGCCGCGCCCTGAAGGCACAGACCGACAACGCCACTGTGATCATTGTGGCACAGCGCATCTCCACCGTGTTGCACGCAAACCAGATCCTTGTGCTGGACGAGGGCAGGCTGGTGGGCAAGGGCACCCACGCCCAACTGATGGTCAGCTGCCCGGAATATCAGGAGATCGCCCGCAGCCAGCTGAGCCAGAAAGAGCTGGCGCTGGATACCTTGAATACGGAAAAGGAGGGTGAGTGATATGCCCAGACCCGGACGTCCCACCACCGAGCGCGCCAAGGACTTTAAAGGCACGCTGCGGCAGATCATCCGCACCATGAGCCACTACAAGCTGCCCCTTGCGGCAGCCATGCTGTTTGCTGTTCTGTCCACCATCTTCAACATTGCAGGCCCCAAGGTGCTGGCAAAGGCCACCACCGCCCTTGCCACCGGCTGGATCGCCCGGCTGCGCGGCACCGGCAGCATCGATTTTGTGTATATCGGCCGCATCCTGCTGTTTTTGCTGGGGATGTACCTGCTGAGCAGCGCCTTCAGCTTTATTCAGGGCTGGCTGATGACCGGCCTTTCCCAGAAGGTCTGCTACGACTTCCGCCGCCAGATCAGCGAAAAGATCAACCGCCTGCCGCTGGCGTACTTTGAAAAGCGCACCGTGGGCGAGGTGCTCTCCCGCATCACCAACGATGTGGACACGCTGGGACAGAGCCTGAACCAGAGCATCACCCAGCTGATCACCAGCGTGACCACCATGATCGGTGTGCTGGTGATGATGCTTTCCATCAGCCCCCGCATGACCCTGATCGCCCTGCTGATCCTGCCGGTATCGCTGGCGCTGGTGCTGGTGGTGGTCAAGTTCAGCCAGAAGTACTTCAAGGCACAGCAGGCCACGCTGGGCGTGGTCAACGGTCAGGTAGAGGAGGTCTACGCCGGCCACAACGTGGTCAAGGCCTTCAACCGCGAAGCCGTGGTGCTGGCAGACTTCAACGCCGCCAACGATAAGCTGTACGAATCCGCATGGAAGAGCCAGTTTCTCTCCGGCCTGATGATGCCCATCATGAACTTTGTGGGCAACCTGGGCTATGTGGCGGTGGCCATCGTGGGCAGTATTTTTGCCGCAAACGGGGTCATCACCATCGGTGATATTCAGGCCTTTATCCAGTACGTCAAAAACTTCACCCAGCCCATCCAGCAGCTCTCGCAGGTGTCCAATATGCTGCAGAGCATGGCTGCTGCCGCCGAGCGGGTGTTCGAATTCCTGAACGAGCCGGAAGAAGAGCAGCTGGCAGACCCCGCCCACCGCGCCGACCCCGCCGATATTGACGGACCGGTCACCTTTGACCATGTGCGCTTCGGCTACACCCCGGACAAGACTGTTATCCACGACTTCAGCTGTACGGTGCAGCCCGGCCAGAAGGTAGCCATCGTAGGCCCCACCGGCGCGGGCAAGACCACTATGGTCAAGCTGCTGATGCGCTTTTACGATGTGGACGCCGGTTCCATCACCCTGAACGGCCACGATGTGCGGGACTTTGACCGCAGCGCTCTGCGCGAGGGCTTTGGCATGGTGCTGCAGGACACATGGCTGTTCAAGGGCACCATCATGGAGAACATCCGTTACGGCCGGCTGGACGCCACCGATGAAGAGGTGATCGCCGCCGCAAAGGCAGCCAACGCCGACCACTTTATCCGCACCCTGCCCGGCGGCTACCAGATGGAGCTGAACGAGGACGCCTCCAACGTCAGTCAGGGACAGAAACAGCTGCTCACCATCGCCCGTACCATTCTGGCAGACAACCGCATCCTGATTTTGGACGAGGCTACCAGCAGCGTGGATACCCGCACCGAACAGCGTATCCAGACCGCTATGGATCGTCTGATGGAGGGCCGCACCAGCTTTGTTATTGCCCACCGCCTTTCCACCATCCGGGACGCCGACCTCATTCTTGTGATGCGGGACGGCGACATTGTGGAGCAGGGCACCCACGACCAGCTGATCGAGGCCGGCGGTTTCTACGCCGATCTGTACAACAGCCAGTTCGAGGACGTGGTGGATTAAAGCACCTGTTATTGCAATATAACCGCAAAAAAAGCACCTGTCGCCTTTTTAAGGCAGCAGGTGCTATTTTGTTTTACCCTCTCAGTCATCGCTGCGCGATGCCAGCTCCCCCGAGAGGGGGAGCTTTTCAACTCAGCTGCAATAGAGCTCTCCCTTCGGGAGAGCTGGCGCGGAAGCGCCTGAGAGGGTTTCCGTCTTTTCTTTATGATTCCTCCACCGGTTCCAGTTTCAGGCCGAACAGCTTTTCCGAGAGGGACGGCAACTGTTGCTGCAAGGCTCGGACATAAGCCATTACCACCGGGTCCTCGCGCTTTTGCCCCAGCACGACGCCAAACCGGTGTCCACTGCCCCAGTCCAGCACCCGTACAAAACTAAGGTCGGGTCTGCGGTAATAGACCGCCGGGACCATCTTGAGCGCCGGGTCTCCGTAGGCTGCACTGCGGATGCCGCCCACCGGCGTAAAGCTCACCCCGCGTTCCAGCCCCTCCTGCACCAGACTTGTCTCGTAAACGGTCTGGTACATCTCCTTGATAAGCAGCCAGCGGTACTGCAATGCCTGCTCTAAAGTCAGCCTGCCCACTGGCATATCGGCGGGCGGGTGGATGGGGATGCAAAGCTCCGGCACATAAAGCAGCGGCACAAAGGTAAGCCCCTGTGCGTAAAATTCTGCGCTTTCCAGCTGGAAGGAAAGATCCATCTCCCCTTTTTTCAGGCTGCGCCAAACCTCGCTGCGGTTGGCACACCACCCCAGAATGGGGGTATACCGCAGGCACAAGTCACTCGTCAGGGAAAACAGGTCGTATGCGAACATCCGCATTGCCTCATGACACCCTGCGATGATCAGATGTCTTTCCGGCGGTTTTTCCTGCTGCTGCACCGCACGGGCATGGCACACTGCCTGCTGATACAGGGCTATCAGCTGCTTTGCCTTGGGGTAAAAATCCTGCCCCGCCGGGGTCAGCACCACCCGGCGGGGCACATGCTGGAACAGCTCGAACTGCAGCTGCCCTTCCAGCGTGCGGATCTGCTGCGAAAGTGCCGACTGTGAAAGATACAACGCCTCTGCCGCCGCAGAAAAGCTGTTCAGTTCCACGATTTTTACAAAGCCTTCCAGTGCGCTCTCGTTCATGCGTTTCTCCCTCCCGCGATACATTAGGTTAGCCTAAATTATAATATAAAAAATATGAATTGTAAACAGCACCCTTCTACGCTACAATTGTTAAGGATTCAGCAAAGTACCTTTCACCTTGCTGCAGGATAAGAAGGAATACAAAGAAGAATAAAAAGAATAAAAAGAAAGAGAGCGTACCTATGAACAAGATCTCCCGTAAGGGCTTTATCAAGATTGCCGCTGCCGCCGCCATGAGCGGTGTGACCGCCGGTGCCCTGGCTGCCTGCAATGCCGCCTCCGGCTCTGCTTCCGCTTCCACCTCCGGTGCTGCCGGTCAGTACATTCCCGGCACCTACGAAGGCACTGCCGAGGGCATCTCCTCCACCGTCAAGGTCACCATGACCTTCTCCGACAGCGCTGTCACCGATGTGGTGGTGGACACCTCCGGCGAGACCGCTTCCTTCGGCGCTGCCGCTGCCGATGAGCTGCGCGAGCAGCTGCTGGCTGCCGGTTCTGCCGAGATCGACGGCGTTTCCGGTTCCACCGTCACCTCCAATGCCGTGATGAAGGCCGCCAAGAGCTGCTATGCACAGGCCAAGGGCGAAGCCGTGGTGTCCAGCGTGCAGCTGCCCACCGGCGACGAGAATGACTGGCTGGGCAAAGAGCCCGATATCGACGAGGCCGCCATCACCGAGACCATCGACACCGACATCGTCATTGTAGGTGCTGGCAACGGCGGCATGTTTGCTGCAGCTTATGCCGCTGCCAACGGCCTGAATTTCCGCGTGGTGGAGCAGAACGCCGCCGTGCAGGATACCCGCCACTGGTACGGTGCCATCGACTCTGCCGCTGCCAAGGCAGCCGGCGAGAAGCCCTTTGACCGCGCCAAGCTGTTGAGCGAGATCTCCCGCTATGCTTCCGGCAAGTGCGACCAGCGCGTTGTCCGCACCTGGATCAACGAGTCTGCCGCCATGCACGACTTCATGCGCAGCATCCTGGAAGACAAGCTGGGCTGGGAGTGCGATTTCACCTCCGGCACCGAGGCTGCATGGCCCGCAGAGAATGCCGAGCACAACACCGATTACCTCTTCCCCGTGGAAGAGCACAACTATATGGCCAGCGAGAATGCTTCCGGCACGCCCCGCAATGTGGCCCTGCAGCAGTACATTGAAGAGCTGGGCTACAGCGTAGACTTCAACACCAGCCTGGCTAAGCTGGAAAAGGATTCTTCCGGCCGCATCACCGGCATCATCGCCCAGAGCACCGCGGATGACCACTTCATCCGCTACAACGCCAACAAGGGCGTGCTGCTGGCCTGCGGCGGTTACGCCGGTAACCCCTACATGATGGAGCAGCTGGACGCCCTGGGCACCAGCGTGACCACTGCCTGCTCCTACTCTCCTGCTACCAAGGGCTATGGCATCCGCGCCGCTGTGTGGGCCGGTGCCAACCTGGATAAGGAAGCAGCTCCCATGCTGTTCGACCGCGGCATCGTGGCCCCCGGTGTGGACGCCGGTTATGTGGACAGCGACAGCGCCTTTGGCGGCAAGGCCTTCCCCGGCACCGTCAGCCAGTACAATACCGGCACCCAGCCGTTCCTGAAGGTGAACCGCAACGGTGAGCGTTTTGCCAACGAGAGCTGCCCCTACAACGACATCGTGTTTGCCGCTTCTCACCAGCCGGGCCGTGTGTACGCCCAGATCCACGACGCAAACTTCGCCGAGGACATCCAGCGCTTCCACACCATCGGCTGCTCTGCCATGTCCCGCAACTTGCCCCAGATGGTCACTTCTTCCATGGAGAAGCACATCGAAGCCGGTCTGATGTTCAAGTGCGACACCCTGGATGAGCTGGCCGACAAGATGGGCTTTACCGGCGCTGCCAAGGATACCTTCCTTGCTACCGTGGAGCGCTACAATGAGCTGTACGATAAGCAGAACGATGAGGACTTCGGCAAGCCCGCTTACCGCCTGAGCGCCATCCGCACCGCTCCCTTCTACGGCTGCTGGCTGGGTGCTTCTCTGCTGACCACTGAGCAGGGCATCGCCATCAACGAAAAGGGTCAGGCTCTGGACACCAACAACCAGCCCATGGAGGGTCTGTACATCACCGGTGATATGTCCGGCAGCTTCTTTGCCAACAACTACCCCTGCCTGATGGCCGGTGTGGCTATGGGCCGCACCCTGACCTTCGCCATGAAGGCCATCAAGCAGATGGCCGGTCTGGAAAACGCCTGATAAAGCGCGTTTTTTCTGCATACTCTAAGCGTTTCTTCTTTTCTTCTTTTTCATGTGAAGAGGGGCAGCCCCAAATGGGGCTGCCCCTCTTTGCGTTTTTTGCCCTGCACGCCCCCTACACAAATGGCCGCGATTGTGCTATGATAAGCGTGAAACCGGGCAGTTCATTCCCGCCCGGTCACAAGATCGAGGTGTTTGTACAAATGTCGGATATTCTGGATACCTTACGGCAGGAAGGGGTGGACCCCGCCCTGCTTACGGCGGTGCAGGAATACCGCGCCGCCCATCCGCTCAGCGAGACGCTGCGCCCGCGTATCCCCGCCCCTGCCTTTATCTACTACGGCAAGGAGGTGTGGGAGCAGGCGCTGGCGGCTATCCTCTGCGGCGAAAACCTGCTGCTGGCCGGCGGAAAGGCCACCGGCAAAAACGTGCTGGCAGAAAATCTTGCCGCCGCCTTTGGCCGCCCCGCGTGGGACATCTCCTTTCATGTAAACATGGACGCCGCCTCCCTCATCGGCATGGATACCTTTGCGGGCGGGCAGGTAGTGTTCCGTCCCGGGCCGGTGTACCGCTGCGCACAGTGCGGCGGCTTCGGCGTGCTGGACGAGATCAACATGGCCAAAAACGAGGCGCTGGCGGTGCTGCACGCGGTACTGGATTTCCGCCGCGCCATCGACGTGCCCGGGTACGACCGCATCCCGCTGGCTGAGGAGACCCGCTTTATCGCCACCATGAACTACGGCTACGCGGGCACCCGGGAGCTGAACGAAGCGCTCACCTCCCGCTTTGCGGTGGTGCAGATGCCCACCATCACGCAGGATAATCTGGAAAAGCTGCTGCGGGCGCAGTTCCCGGATCTTGCCGCAAAGTATGTGCACCAGTTCGCACTGCTGTTTCTGGACCTGCAGAAAAAGTGCGACAGTGCCGAGATTTCTACCAAGGCGCTGGATCTGCGCGGTATGCTGGACGCGCTGCGGCTGATCCGCAGGGGCATCCCCGCCGGGGCGGCGCTGGATATGGGCATCACCAACAAGGCCTTTGACTCCTACGAGCAAGGACTGATCCGGGACGTGATCGCCGCGCGCATCCCGGCCAAGCTGGATGCCGGAAAGCTGTTTGCCTGATGGACGCCCAGAGCTACACCGCGCAGGAGCGGCGTGCGGCCAATCAGGTCTGGGCCGCTGCTGGTGCTTACGGCTTCGAGCCGCTGTTTCTGGCCCGCAACACGGACGGCACCATTGATTTTTACATGAACTGCATCGTGGGACTGGTGCACAAATACTACGGTGACGCGCTGATCCGGGACATTTTTTCCGCATGGGAGGGCGACACGCGCCAGCCCATGCTGGACGACATGGCGTGGCTGTACTTAGAAAACGCCGCCTACCGGCTGGAGCTGCCCCGCCGCCCGGTGCTGGAAGCGTTGCGGTTTGCCCACGCGGACTACTTTTTTGCCATTCAGTACAAGCTTTCGCGGCAGGAGTGGATGGCGAAAAACCAGCTGGTATACACCATGCAGGCTGCACGCTGGCGCAAGGTGCTGGGACGCACCGCCCCGGTCATGACCCCTTACGAGAGCAGCCTTGCCGCCGCGCTGGAGCCGGAGAGCGCACCGGAACCGGCACAGCTCAAAAAAGACCTGCTGGCGTTGTTTGCAAAGTTCGCCCTGTTTGACGGCAAGGTGCGCCAAAAGCCCGCGCTGCACCTGCGGCTACAGGGCTTTTGGGCAAAGCTGGCTACCAAAGCCATGCCCACCCAGATGATCAAGACCGACCGGGTGACGGTGGAGCATTCCGGCGCGGTGGATGCCACAGGCAGCGGGCTGGCGGTGGACAAGCGCCGGGCAAACATTACCCTGAAGCAGCGCGCCGCGCAGGATCGCGCCTACATTGAAAGCTGCTTTGGGCGCTGCTTCTACCCGCCTGAGCAGCTGCGCAAGGCCGAGCAGGAACTGTGCACCGGTGTGCATCTGGGCTGTCATCTGTGGTTCAGCGCCGGTGTACCCAGCCCGGCGCAGGCACCCACCCCGGAAGCGCGGCAGCTGGCACAGCAGGCCGAATTGCAGGCCGAACGCAACCGCGCCTACTACGCCAAAAATCAGGAGCTGCACCGCAGCGTGGTGCTGCGCCTTACCGAGCAGATCCGCAACTGCATTCTGGTGCATCAGCAGCCCGACCAGCGGATAGCGCGCAGCGGTGATCTGTGCGCCGGGCGGGTGTGGCGTGCCCCTTACCTGAACGATGACCGGGTGTTTTTGTGCCCGGAGGAGGAAAACTGCCCCGCCTTTACGGTGGATCTGCTGCTGGACGCCTCGGCCTCCCGCCTGCACTGTCAGGAGGTGATCGCGGCGCAGGGTGTCATTCTGGCCGAAAGTCTGGCTAACTGCGGCATACCGGTGCGGGTAAGCGCCTTCAGCAGCCTGCGGGGCTACACGGTGCTGCGGGTGTTGAAAGGCTTTGCGGACAAAAACCGGCAGAATATCTTCCGTTACTTCGCCTCCGGCTGGAACCGGGACGGTCTGGCGCTGCGGGCGGCGGGCGACCTGATCCGGTACGCCCCCGGCCCCGCCCCGCGCCACCTGATGATCCTGCTGACCGATGCCAGCCCCAACGACAGCCGCCGCATCCCACCCACAGCGGAGAACCCGCTGGGCTGCGCCTACGAGGACGCCGCCGGTGTAGCCGATACCGCCGCGCAGGTGCGCACCTTACAGCGGCAGGGCGTGCGGGTGTCTGCCGTTTTTATGGGCGAGGACAGCAGCGCCGGTGCCGCCGCGCAGATCTACGGCAAAAATATGGCACGCATCCGCGGCATGGATCAGCTTGCCCGCGCTGCCGGACGGCTGATCCAGAACGAGATCCGGGAACTTGGCGACTGAAAAAACAAAACGACCCCTGTGGGAGCAGTTCCGGCCTTAGCCGGCATCTCCCGCAGGGGTCATTTTTTACAACCGCACATCTCAGTGCACAACCATACTTTGAACTTTTGTTTGCAATGCGCTGTAGATTTTTGCAAAAATTTGTTGTTTTGAAAAACTTACAGTTGTTTTTCATCCAAAAGTATGCTATACTACGTTCAGAGAAGTTTTATGCAGCCTGACGGCCCGATCACCCGGCTGGCGCTTTTACAACGTTTCGCTGTTTGCTTTTATCGCAAGGCAAGAAATTAGTGCAACATTCAAACAGCATATTTGCGATATGCAATTCAACGTTGTTGCTGTTGCATTAAAAAGTTGAATTGCTATAGGAAGGAGATCAATCATGGACGCTTCCCGTTATTTTGACGCCATGCACAACGCCATGTCCACCCAGCACGTCGGTGCACAGTTGCTGCTTACCGTCCGTTTGCAGGACACCTGCGGCAACGATGCCTATCTTGAAGTAAAACAGCTGCCCGGGGAGCAGAGCGCCCTTGTGTGCTACTCCACCATGGGGCGGCGCTGCCTGAATTTCCAGCTGTTCCGCAAGGGCTGGCAGCTGTGCCACAATGCGGATGGGCAGCTGACCGGGCGTTTTCCGTCCAGTGCCGACAGCCTGCTGAGCCAGACCGACTTCCGCGCCTACTGCCGGGAGGATCGGCTGGATGCCGCCCGCACCCAGCGCCTTATTGAGGAGCTGGGGCAGCGCGCCGGGACCAACTATGTTGGCTCCATCCCGCAGAATGCCCGCACCGGCGCACAGATCACGGTGGAAAGCCACCTTGGCCGCGGCGCACGTTGGAGTTACTGGAATCAGGATGCTTCCCCCTGCCTGCCGCTGGCTGCAATTCTGTACTGGCTGGCAGATTTTCTGGCCGGGAACGAGCGCCGCGCGTTGCAATCTGACCCGCAGGCCGCTGCACTGGCTGCGCAGTGGCTGACAAAGGACAGCGCTGTGTTCTTCTGCCCTTCCCCTGCCCTGACGGTCTCCTCTGCGGCCTGCCATACTGCCCCGGCTGGACGGCGCACTCGCCCTGCCCCGGTGCCTGCTGCACGCAGCAAGAGCTGGCAGAGCGTTCTGGCTGCCATGGCTGCGGTATAAGCTGGCACCTTTTCAATCTGGTTTACATATAAAAGACGAGTGCATCGGCAAAACCGAGCACTCGTCTTTTTTTACAAAATAACAGCAAAAAAGCACCCCGCCAACCGTTTCCGGTCAGCGGGGTGCTTAGTGCTTAGAGTTTACGGTTCAGCTTACACTGCACAGCACAGGGAGGAAATCACTCCTCGATGTAGCCGTACTGGAAGTACCAGTAGCCGTAGGGGCTGTGCCAGACGCCCTTCAGAGAAGAGCTCTGCAGCCAGAAGTCGTTGTAGTAAGCAACGGGGATGCAGCCCATATCCTCCATCAGGATGTCCTCAGCCTTATGCAGCTGCGCAAAGTGCTCGGCAGGATCAGCAACCTTGGAAGCCTCCATAGCAGCATCGAAGTCAGGGTTGGAGTACTTACCATCATTGTTGCCGTTGTCGGTGCAGAACATCTCGATCATGTTGGAAGGATCGTTGTAGTCCATGACCCAGCCGTTACGGGCAACATCGTACTCGCCGGCACGGCGAGCAGCGGTGAAGGCAGACCACTCCATCTTGCTGATGGACAGGGTAATGCCCAGATCGCCCCAGACCTGCTGCAGGTACTCTGCCAGAGGCACATGGTAGCCGGAATCGTTGGTGCTGTACTCGATGGTGGGGAAGCCCTCGCCATTGGGATAGCCAGCCTCTTCCAGCAGCTTCTTAGCCTCGGCCATATTTGCCTCGTAGTCAGCTGCAATGTAGGGAGAACCGCCGTTCGCGTTGTCGTAGAAGTAGCCCTGCGCGTCCACGATGCCAGGGCCGACAATGTTGGAAGCAGCAGAGTAGGTGCCCTGCATGATGGTGTTGGCAACATAGTCGCGGTCGATGGCCAGAGCCAGAGCCTTGCGGACCTTGGCATCCTTGAAGGCATCGCGCTGCAGGTTCATGCTGACGTAATAGGTGCCCAGAATGGTGTCAACATAGAAGTCGCCGCCATCCTCTGCCTTGGTCAGGCTGGGGATCTCGTCGGTGGGCACGTCCTTGATCAGGACAGCCTCACCGCTGTTGTAAGCAGCGAAGGCAGCGGAAGAGTCCTCCAGCAGCAGCAGGGTGATGGTGTCAGAGACGATCTTGGAGTTGTCCCAGCCGCCAACGTAGTTGGGGTTCTTGGTCAGCACGATGCGCTCGGACGGGGTCCAGTCGGTGATCATGTAGGGGCCGTTGGAGACGAAGGTCTCAGCGGAGGTGCACCAGCTGTCGCCGTTTGCCTCAACAGTTGCCTGCTGGACAGGGCTCATAGCTGCGAATGCGGCCATCTTGTCGAAGTAGGAGCAGGGATAAGCCAGAACGATGGTCAGGGTCTTGCCGTCGTCGCTTGCCTTAACGTTCAGCGCATCGGGGTTGGGCTCTGCAGTGGGGTTGCCGTCTGCATCGGGGAAGCCGGCAGCTGCGTCGTAGCCATCGATCATGCCCAGGCAGGTCGCTGCATAGGGAGCAGCGGTAGCAGGATCAGCCATACGCTTGAAGCTGTACTCGAAGTCCTTAGCGGTCAGGTCGGTGCCATCGCTCCACTTCAGACCGTCACGCATGGTGAAGATCCAGGTCAGGCCGTCCTCGCTTTCTTCCCAGCTCTCAGCCTGGCCACCAATAACTTCGTTGTTCTCGTTGATGATCAGCAGGGGCTCGAAGATGGTGATGATGGTGTTGGCGCCATCAACAGCGCTGTTCAAAGAGGGATCCAGAGTCTCGGGGTTGGGGCCGTACTGGACGGTGAAGCCAGCGGTGTTGACACTGCCGGTAGAAGAGCCAGCAGCGGAAGAAGCAGTGCCGGAGGTTGCGGTAGAACCGGACTTGCTGCCGCCACAGGCTGCCAGACCCAGAGCAGCGGCACCCACGCCTGCAACCTTGAGGAAATTACGACGAGAAATGCGTTTCATAATAATATCCTTCCCTTATATCAAATTTGAGTGTGCCAGGTTCCCCCAGCCGCCTCTATATTCGATCCGGTGCAAATAATTTGTACACCGGAGGAACACGAATGATTATAATGCGTTCTCATGCCGGTTACAAGTCCAAAACTTGGACTGTAACCATTTTGTGACAACATTTCAGCGCTAAGTTGAATTGCTTTCACCTTTCACTGGCGTGAAGTGTTCTCACTTCACGCGGTCAAGGTGATGGCAGGCTGCCCAGTGGCCGGTGGAGACTTCCTTGAACTCGGGCACCTCGTTGGCGCACTGCTCGTCTGCATAGGGGCAGCGGGTGCGGAAACGGCAGCCGGACGGCGGGTTCAGGGGGCTGGGCACATCGCCCTGCAGCACGATACGCTTGGACTGGCGGGCCGTAATGGGGTCTGCCACCGGAATTGCGGAGATCAGGCTGCGGGTGTAGGGGTGGATGCTGTGGGTGATCAGCTCGTAGCTGTCGGCCAGCTCCACCATCTTGCCCAGATACATGACGCCGATGCGGTTGGAGATGTGCTTGACAACGCTCAGGTCATGGGCGATGAACAGGTAGGTCAGACCCATCTCCTGCTGCAGATCCTCGAACATATTGACGACCTGTGCCTGAATGGAAACGTCCAGTGCGGAAACAGGCTCGTCACAAACGATGAACTCGGGGTTCACAGCCAGTGCACGGGCAATGCCCACGCGCTGACGCTGACCGCCGGAGAACTCGTGGCAGTAGCGGTTTGCGTGCTCGCTGTTCAGGCCAACGCGCTCCAGCAGAGCGATGATCTTATCGTGGCGGTCCTTTTCATTCTCGGCCAGATGATGGATATCAATGCCCTCACCCACGATGTCGCCAATGGTCATGCGGGGATCCAGACTTGCGTAGGGATCCTGAAAAACGATCTGCATACGGCGGCGGTAGGGCAGCATATCCACTGCGATCTTGTTGTCCTTATCGAACAGCAGGTTGCCGTCATAGTAGATCTTACCGCCGGTGGGCTCGTACAGGCGCAGCAGGGTGCGGCCGGTGGTGGTCTTGCCACAACCGGACTCACCTACCAGACCAAGGGTCTCGCCCTTGCGGATGGCAAAGCTTACGTCATCCACAGCCTGAACGTACTTGCGGTTCTTGCCCACACCGCCGGCGGGGAAATACTGCTGCAGGTGCTGGACTTCGACCAGCGTCTTGTGTTCACTCATTCTGCCTTTTCCCCTTTCTCAAATGCAGCCTTCTGCTGCAGCCAGCAGTAGGTATAGTGGGTATCGCTGAGCTCGGTGCGCGGGGGCATCTTGCTCAGACAGATCTTCATGCAGTTCTTGCAGCGGGGCGCAAAGGGGCAGCCGGCCGGCGGATTCAGCAGGTCCACAGGGGTACCCTCGATGGGCACAAGGCGCTCGTGCTCTGCAGTGTTCAGCTTAGGGATGGAGTTGATCAGACCCTTGGTGTACTCGTGACCCGGCTGGTAGAAGATCTCGTCGGTGGTGCCGTACTCCACGATGTGGCCGGCGTACATGACGGCGATCTTCTCGCACATGGAAGCCACGACACCCAGATCGTGGGTGATCATGATGATGCTCATACCCAGCTTCTTGCGCAGATCCTGCATCAGCTCAAGGATCTGTGCCTGAATGGTCACGTCCAGTGCGGTGGTGGGCTCGTCAGCGATCAGCAGCTTGGGCTCACAGGCCAGTGCAATGGCGATCATCACACGCTGGCGCATACCGCCGGACAGCTCGTGGGGGTACTGCTTCAGACGCTTCTCAGGCTCATTGATGCCAACCAGCTCCAGCAGCTCCTTGGCGCGTGCCCATGCCTCCTGCTTGTTCTTATCGGTGTGCAGGCGGATGACCTCCACGATCTGATTGCCGATGGTGTACACCGGGTTCAGGCTGGTCATGGGGTCCTGGAAGATGATGGAGACCTCGTTGCCGCGGATCTTGCGGAAGTCCTTCTCCTTCATGTTCTCGATCTCGTGGCCGTTGAACCACACCTTGCCGCCCACCAGCTTGCCGGGATAAGCGGTCAGGCCCATAACGGAGTAGGCGGTGACCGACTTACCGGAGCCGGACTCGCCCACAACGCCCAGAACATCGCCCTGATTCATGGTAAAGGAAACGCCGTTCAGTGCCTTTACTTCGCCCGCAGGGGTGAAGAAAGAAAGGCGTTCTTCTTTGATATCAAGAATTTTCTCGCTCATTTCTGTTCACCTCATCAATTCTTCAGCTTCGGGTCAAAGGCATCGCGCAGGCCATCGCCGAACAGGTTGAACACAAGGATCATCACGCTGATCATCAGTGCGGGTGCGATCAGCAGATGGGGGTAGGTGTTCATGCCCTTGACGGCATCGGTAGCCAGAGAACCCAGAGAAGGCAGCGGGGCTGCAACACCCAGACCGATGAAGCTCAGGTAGCTCTCAGTAAAGATGGAAGCCGGGATCTGCAGGGTGGTGGTAACGATCAGGGTACCGATGCAGTTGGTGAGCAGATGCTTTTTGATGATACGGCCGCTGGAAGCGCCCAGTGCGCGGGCAGCGGTAACGTACTCGCTCTCCTTCAGGATCAGGATCTGGCTGCGGACGATACGCGCCATGCCGACCCAGTACAGCAGAGCAAAGATGATGAAGATGGAGATCATGTTGGGGCCAAGGGTCTGCATCCACTTGAAGCCGGGCTGGGTGGACAGCTTGTCCAGCGGGTCCTTCAGGGCCATGCCCAGCAGGATGATCAACAGAATATCGGGGATGGTGTACAGAATATCGGTGATACGCATCATGATATTGTCCACCCAGCCGCCGGCAAAGGCCGCAACCGCACCGTAGGTAGCGCCGATGATCAGCACCAGCACAGAAGCGATCAGACCGACAGACAGGCTGACGCGGGTGCCCATCATGATACGCACAGCGAAGTCACGACCCATACGGTCGGTGCCCAGAATGTGCGGGAACACCTTTTCGCCTGCGTCGATACGCGCCTGCTCGGAGGCAGAGTATTCGAAGGGCTTCAGGTTGTTGCTGCCCTTCATCTGCTCGGAATAGCTGTAAGGCCAGACGGCGGGCAGCAGATAGGCAAAGATGGCAATGGCAATGATGAACACAAAGCTGACCATGGCGATCTTGTTCTTCTTCAGGCGGCGGATACCGTCCTTCCAGAAGTTGACGCTTTCGCGCATGACCACCAGGCTCTGCTTTTCCTCATTGCTGGCGGGCAGAAAATCCTCCGCGTTGAGCTGCAGGCTGAGCGGATTCTTTTTAATGTTTTCCATGAAAATCGCTCCTTTCTCTTACTGCAGTTTGATGCGCGGGTCGATGATCTTATAAAGGATATCCACGATCACGTTTGCAATGATGACCATGCTGGACAGCAGGATGGTGGTGCCCATGATCATGGTGTAGTCACGGTTGGTGATAGCAGACACGAAGTCGCGGCCCAGACCGGGCACGGAGAAGATCTTTTCCACCACAAAAGAACCGGTCATCAGGCTGGCCAGCATGGGGCCAACGTAGGTGATGACAGGCAGGATGGCGTTGCGCAGTGCGTGCTTGAACAGGATCATGAACTGGGACACGCCCTTTGCGCGGGCAGTGCGCATATAGTCCTGACCCATGACGTCCAGCAGACTGGAGCGCATCAGACGGGTGATATAAGCCGAGGGATAGATGGCCAGTGCGGTGACCGGCATGATATAGGCGGCTGCGCTGTTCAGGCCAACGGTGGGCAGCACCTTCATGTTCATACCAAACTGGTACAAAAGCAGCACGCTGGAGATAAAGCTTGGGATCGCGATGCCGCAGGTAGCAAACACGATAATAATGTTATCCAGCCACTTGCCGCGGTTATAAGCGGAAATGCAGCCCAGCGGGATGCCCACGCACAGAGCCACCACCACTGCAATGCCTGCCAGACGGCAGGACACCGGCAGTTTGCTGGCGATGATCTGGTTCACGGTACGGCCGCGCTGACGCAGGCTCAGACCCAGATCGCCGTGCAAAAGGCTCTTCATGTAGTTGACGTACTGCACACCCAGCGGCTTATCCAGGCCATACTTTTCGGCCAAAGCCTGCTGAGCAGCGGCACTGATGGACTTTTCTGCCACGAACGGGCCACCGGGGACCAGGTTCATGACAAAAAAGGTAACCGTAGCCACAATGAAGATACTGAAGATACCCATTGCGACACGCTTGATGATGTACTTTGCCATCGTTTGATGCCACTCCAATCCTATCAATGAATTACTGTTTTTGCTCTCAGGCCGAGCCACACTTTCCCGCAGTCCGCCAGCCTCACACATAGCGGACGTCTGTCCTTGGCACGCGGACAGAAAAGCGAATAATAAAACGATGGCATCTTGCGGTTGCATAAACACCATCGTCCATACCCGAGAAACACTCTATCTATTATAAAGACAACCTCGAATTTTGTCAATTTACATGAAAAAAATTCACTTCATTACAGCAGAGCATGAGTGAAATCTTATACTTTATACAAATTTTCTGTTTATTTGTAGGCAAAAGTGCTACTTTTTAGTTCTTTCGGGCAACTGTTCCGTTGACACGTACAATCTGTTCTCCCCTATCAGTACAAAAGGCAGCGTCTCCGCCCCTGAGCCATCCATCCATAAGGGTGCTATTTTTCTCTATATCACAAGCAAAACCACCCGCAGCTCCCCTCTCCGGCACGGTCAATGCCCGGAAAAAGGTACTGCGGGTGGTCATGGGTCGTTTTGCGGGTCAGGAGTACAGTTTTGCGGTCAGCTGGGAGTACATGGCGCTCTTTTGTGCCTTATAGGAAGCCATTGCCTGATCAGCCAAGGCGGTGCTCTGGCCGTTGGCGGTCAGCACAGTGCGCATCTGGCTGACGATGCTCTCCACTTCCTTATCGTAAGATGCCTGCATCGCATACAGTCTGCCGCTTCTCGCCAGTGCAATGGAGATTTTGCGCGCCTGTGTCTGCTGAGACTCCGGCAGCGCCTTGTATTCTGCCTTTGCCCCGGCAATGCAGCTGTTCAGTTCCGACTCAGCGCGCGCCTTGACACTGTACAGCTGCTTCAGCAGCGCCTTGACCTCCGTCTCGTAGGCAGCTTCCTGTTTACCGGAAGAGGACGCCGGTTTTTCTGCGGCAGAAGCAGTGCTGGAGCCGGATGTGCCGGTAGTGTTCTCCTTCTTGCCGGAAGAGGACGCATTGCTGCTCTCCGTCTGGGAGCCAGAGCTCCCCGAGGAAGCGGCAGAACCTGCTTCCTCCTGCGGAGCACTGGCCGCCGCCTCCTGTTCCCCGCCGCTGGATGCAGCAGCTTCGCCGGTCAGCTCCTCCAGCGTGATCTCGCCGCTGAGCAGCTTATCCAGATCATCATCCGTCAGGGTGAACTGTGTGCTGTCTGCCGGGGCATCCGGCAGGGTTTCCGGCAGACTGGCTGCCATGCTGCGAAGATAGAGCAGCACACCAAGGACAGCTGCTGCCAACAATGCCACCAGCGTGCCCAGCACGATCAACACGATTTTCAGGACCTTATTTTTCTTCATATCAAAATCCGCTGCCCGGGCAGAGTATTCCTCCGCCCGGGCAGTTTTCTCCTTACTAATTGGATCAGACCCACATTCCCAAAAACTTTTTGGGCTGATGCAGGGTCGCAGCGTCCAGCTCCTGATCATGGAACAGTTCATCGCCGTTGCGCACGATGCGGGCAGCCGTCTCCTTGCCAAGCAGCTTTTCCAGCTGCTGCACTCCCTGTGCCATACAGGGCGGGCGCTTGTCCGGGGAATGGGTGTCGGTGGAGATGACATGGACCAATCCCCACTGAATAAACTTGCACAGTTTTTTGCACAGCTTGGGCTCCAGCAGTGCCCCTGCATTGATCTGTGCATAAGCACCGGCGGCCACCCAGTCGTACAGCAGAGTGGGGTCCTCCAGCACATAGGGATAGCGCTCGATATGCGCGATCAGCGGCACGATGCCCTGCTGCTGCAGCTGGTACAGCGTCTGCCGGATAAAGTGCGGCTTGTGGGTGGTGGGAAACTCCAGCAGCAGATAGGCGGTATCCCCCATACACAGCGCCCGGGTATCCAGCTCGCACAGACCGGGAGAGAAGAACACCTCTGCGCCCAGCTTGAAGTCAAACTGCATGGGCTGTCCCTCCAGTGCGGCGGTCAGCTGCTCAAAGGCAGCCTGCCGCTTTGCTGTAAAGGCTTCCACCGTGGTACGTTCGCTGTTGAAGTGGCTGGTGAAGGCGATATTGCGCACACCGTCCTCATATTCCCTGCGCAGCAGCTCCAGCGAGACCGCTGTATCCTTTGCGCCGTCATCAATGCCGGGCAAAATGTGACAATGCAGATCAGTCATAGCAGCGCTTCCTTATTCAACAACATCAGCCTTCTGTTTTTCGTAGGCATAATTGTAATTATAGGCATAGCTGTATGCGTAGCTGGAGCCCTTGAGCGCCTTCTTCATGTCGTAGCGGGTCAGCACGCTGCCCAGCACCCGGACACCGGCATCCTGCAGCTTCTTCACCGCGCCGCGCACTGCATCGGCGGGGGCGTAGTCAGAGCGCACCACGAACATTGCGCCATCCACACAGCGGCCGATGACGGCTGCATCGGTGACCACGGACACCGGGGGTGCATCAAAGATGACCACATCGAACTTTTCCCGCAGGGTGTTGACCATGGCCTGCATCTGCGGCTGGCTCAGCATCTCGGAGGGGTTCGGCGGCGGGGTGCCTGCGGGCAGGAAGGTCAGATTCATTTCCTTCAGCTCCTGCAGCGTCTCGTCCAGCGTGCACTGGTTGGACAGCACGTTGGAAACGCCCTTTACGTTATGGCCTGCCTTCAGGTAGCGGTGCAGCACCGGCTTGCGCAGGTCGCAGTCTACCAGAGCCACCTTTTTGCCGCTTTCGGCCAGCGTCAGTGCCAGATTGACTGCCACGTTGCTCTTGGATTCCTCCGGCACAGTACTGGTGATGACCAACGTGTGCACGTCCATGGAGCCTGCCATAAAGTCCAGATTGGTGCGCAGAGCCTTGTAGGCTTCCACATAGCCAAAGGGCATCTTTTTATCGGTGATCAGCTGCAGGGTGCGGTGCTCGCCATCAGTTTTGTTCTTTTTGTTAAACAGATTCCACATCGTCTTACACCTCCGGGATCAGGCCCAGCACGGGCAGGCCGAGCTTCTTCTGAACATCTTCGTCATCCACAATGGTATCGTGCAGCAGGTGTGCCAGCACCAGCACGCCGCACACCACCACAGCGCCCAGCAGACCGGCCAGCACAACGTACTTCTTGGTCTGGGGGAACACCTTGTTGGGATCGATGATCACATCGCTCACCGCCTTGCAGGAACCGGCTTCCACCTTTTCCACCAGCACATCGGGCACGATGTCGGCAATGGTCTGTGCGATCTCGCCTGCGCGCTCTGCATCGGTATCGGTGACCGTGATCTGCATGATCTGGGTAGCGTCCACATCGGCAACATCCACCATCTTATACAGCTTGCCGTAGGTCATATCCAGATCCAGCGTGTCGATCACCTCGTTCAGCACGGTGTTGCCCTTGATGATGACCGCATAGGTGCTGATCAGGTTCTTGGCAGAGTTGAAGTTATCACTGGTAAAGGTAGAGGAATTATCCTGCCGGGTGTTCACGATCATATTGATAGAAGCCTGATACTTGGGTGTAAGCGCAAACATACACACCAGCAGGCAGATCAGCGCTGCCGCAACAGCTGCTGCCACGATCTGCACAATATGCGTCCACAGCAGGCGCGCCAGTTCCATCAGATCAATGGTCTCTTCGTCCTCCATGCTTCGGAGCGGCTGTCCCATAGTTGTTTTTTCGTCCATAGTAGAGAAACTCACCTTTCTTGTTGTTCCGCAGTGCAAGAAATGTACACCGGGTTCCTATAGATACACATTCGTCTTTTAATGATAACATATCCCGGCGTATTTTACAAGCAGAAAATGCCATTTTCTGCCGGCAAACAAATGAACAAAATTTGCCATTTCCCGTACAAAAAAGGGCATCCGCAGCACTTTGATGTCTGCGGATGCCCTTTTTATGGATTTTCAGCGAAAGCGTTTAACGGGAGCCCTTGTCGTAGGGAATACCCTCGGCCTTGGGTGCCATGCTGTTCTTGGAAGTGAAGGCCAGAATGACCATGGATGCCACGAAGGGCATCATATTATAGATGTTGCTGGACCAGTGCAGCTGCGCAAGGAAGGTGGAGTCTGCAATGTTGGCAAGGCTCTTGAACACAGCAAAGAACATGGCTGCGCCAAAGATGTGGAAGGGCTTCCACTGGCCAAAGATCATAACTGCCAGTGCCAGAAAGCCTGCACCGGCCACGCCGACTTCAAAGTTCCAGGTCTGCACCGGGGGCACGATATAAGCCAGACCGCCGATCGCGCCCAGCGCACCGGAAAGGATGACACCGGCGTAGCGCATCTTGTAGACGTTGATGCCCACCGAGTCCGCAGCCTGCGGATGCTCGCCGCAGGCACGCAGACGCAGGCCGAAGCGGGTCTTGTACAGCACGATATAGCTGACCACCAGCAAGATCAGCCCCAGCGGCACGAACACGCTGAGCTCCAGCCCGCCGATGCTGAACAGGAAGGGCTTGTTGGAGTAGTTCAGCTTGGCGCTGCCGCTCTCGCTGAAGTACTTGGAGATGACCACGGCAATGGCGGTAGCCAGCAGGTTCAGTGCCGTGCCGCCGATAGTCTGGTCTGCCTTCAGGTTGATGGAGGCAAAGGCTAGCAGCAGGCTGTAGATCACGCCCGCCAGTGCCGCCACCAGAATGGAGATCAGCACCACAAGGAAGGGCGACAGGCTTGCAGGCAGCATGGTCAGGGTAAGCACACCGGCCACGCCGCCGATGACCATGATGCCCTCCAGCGCAATGTTGATGATGCCGGAATGTTCGCTGAACATACCGCCCAGTGCCACCAGCATCAGCACGATGCCGTACAGCAGGGTATATTTGATCAGAAGCAGCATATTACTTGCCCTCCTTTTTGGTCTTTTCTGCGGCAGGCGCAGGCTCTGCGTTCACGTTGGTCTTTTCGGCATTTCGGAACAGCAGGCTCTGGATCTTGCCCCGGAACAGCATGGAGAATGCGCACAGGTAGATGATGATGCCGCTGATCAGATCCGAGATCTCAGTGGGGTAAAATTTGGTGGACAGGAAGGAGCCGCCAACCGAGATATGGGAGATGAACAGCGCAGAGAACACGGTACCGATGGGGTTGGAGCTTGCCAGCAGTGCCACCGAGATACCGTTGAAGCCCATGCCCGGCAGGCTGGTGGAGTTCAGCGGGTTCCACTGGGACACGTTGGACAGATAGAACAGACCTGCGCCGAAGCCCGCCAGCGCACCGGCAATGGCCATGGAGAGGATGATGTTCTTCTTCTCGTTGATACCGGCATAGCGGGCGGCGTTCTTGTTCAGGCCAACGGCCTTGAGCTCGTAGCCGAAGGTAGTCTTGTTCAGCACCACCCAGATCAGCACAGCCACCGCTGCTGCCAGGAAGATGGCAATGGTGGTGCTGTTGGTCTGGAACAGCTTGTTCAGGCCAAAGTCCGGGATCAGGGACTGGGCAAAATCGGCGTTCTTGCTCAGGTTCAAAGTACGGGTGTTGCGCACGTCGTACATGGGGCCGGTGCCGTTCTGGTAGATGAGCTCATTTACCAGATACAGACCGATCCAGTTGAACATAATGGAGGTAATGACCTCGTTGATGTTGAAGTAGGCCTTGAAAAAGCCGGGGATCGCGCCCCACAGGCCGCCCAGCACTGCTGCTGCCAGCAGGCAGACGAACCAGGGCAGCTTGAGCATGATGGCGCAGTACAGCGCACCGTAAGCGCCCAGCGTATACTGACCGGCTGCACCGATGTTGAACAGGCCGGTCTTGAAGGCAAAGGCCACGGACAGACCAGTCATAATCAGGGGTGCGGCATTGGCAAGCTCCTTGCCCACGCCGTAGGGGGCATCGTGGAAGCCGCCCTTGATGATGCGCACAAAGCCATCGCCCCATGCGTGTGCAGGGTTGATGGCTACCAGCACCAGAAAGCCCACCAGCAAACCAATCAGGATGCACAGCAGTGCAGCCAGCACGCTGGTAACAGAGCTTTGCAGGCTGCCGCTGCGGGAAAGTTTTTTCTTATTCATGTGTTACTGCTCCTCCTTTCCCTGCTTGCGGGCGCCTGCCATATACAGACCCAGCTCCTGCACGGTGGTGGTCTTGGGGTCAAACTCGCCCACGATCTCGCCTTCGTACATTACAAGGATGCGGTCAGAAAGGTTCATCACCTCGTCCAGCTCAAGGCTGACCAGCAGCACGGCCTTGCCCTTGTCGCGCTCGGCCACGATCTGGCGGTGAATGTACTCAATAGCACCCACGTCCAGACCACGAGTGGGCTGCACTGCCACCAGCAGCTTGGGGTCGCGGTCGATCTCGCGGGCGATGATGGCCTTCTGCTGGTTGCCGCCGGACATACTGCGCACGGTGGTCACACTGCCCTGACCGCTGCGCACGTCGTACTGCTCGATCAGCCGGTCAGAGTACTCGCGCACCTTATCGGCACGGATAAAGCCGCCCTTCTGGAACTCCGGCTGCCAGTAGCGCTGCAGCACGATGTTGTTTTCCAGACTGAAATCCAGCACCAGACCGTGCTTGTGGCGATCCTCCGGGATGTGACCCATGCCGTCCTTGGAGCGCTGGCGGATGCTCTCGTGGGTGATATCCTTGCCGTCCAGCGTAAGCTTGCCGCTAGACAGCTTGCTCAGACCGGTCAGGCCGTAGATGAACTCGGTCTGGCCGTTGCCCTCGATGCCCGCCAGACAGACGATCTCGCCTGCGTGCACCTTGAAGGATACGTCCTTTACCACGTCCTTCTTGCGCTGGTCGTTGTGGATGGTAACATTCTCCACGTCCAGCACGGTCTCGCCGGGGTGCGCGGGCTGCTTTTCCACCTGCAGCTGCACGTCGCGGCCCACCATGCGGCGGGAAAGCTCTTCCTTGGTAGTGCCCTTGATATCCACCGTGCCCATATACTTGCCCTTGCGCAGCACGGTGCAGCGGTCGGCCACAGCCATGATCTCGTTGAGCTTATGGGTGATGAAAAGGATGGACTTGCCCTCCTTTTTGAACCCGCGCATGATCTCCATCAGCTCGTCGATCTCCTGCGGGGTCAGCACAGCGGTGGGTTCGTCAAAGATCAGGATCTCGTTGTCGCGGTACAGCATCTTCAAAATCTCCACGCGCTGCTGCATACCCACCGAGATATCGCTGACGAGTGCGTCCGGGTCTACCCGCAGACCATACTTTTCGCTCAGCGCCATCACCTTTTTGCGTGCCTCGGCCTTCTGCAAAAAGCCCATCTTGTTGGGCTCCACGCCCAGAATGATGTTGTCCAACACGCTGAAGCATTCCACCAGCTTGAAGTGCTGGTGCACCATGCCGATGCCCAGTGCGTTGGCATCGTTGGGGTTGCGGATGGCGACCTCCTTGCCGTTTTTCAGGATCTTGCCCTGTTCCGGCTGATACAGGCCGAACAGCACGCTCATCAGCGTACTTTTGCCCGCACCATTCTCGCCCAGAAGGGCGTGTACCTCGCCCTTGCGCAGTTGCAGGGTGATATCATCGTTTGCCTTGATACCGGGGAATTCCTTGGTAATGTGGAGCATCTCGATCACATAATCCTCTGCCAATCTGCTCACTCTCCTTTCGTGCCGTAACGACACCTTTTCTATACTACAAACCATTATACCTGATTTTTTGCGGTTTGCACACGGCTTTTTGATTTTTTGTCAAAAAGCACAAGTAAAAGTATTACTTTTGTACGGTCTGCACGATTTCCAATCTGATTCTCCCACGCAGGCATACAAAAAGGGCGGGGTGCCCCTGCATGAGCACCCCGCCCCTATTACGGGAGTAATTCCGGGATAGCGATTACTGGATGTAGTTGACCTTGGTGAACTCGCTGACGGTGGGCTTGGTAGCGTCGTCGGAGCTGTTGTCCACAACGAGCTCGCCGGAAGCGATCTTGGTCTTCAGGGTCTCGTACTCGTCCTTGGTGAAGGTCTTGAAGTTCCAGCTGTCATCAGCAGTAGGCAGACCAACGTAGTCGCCGTCCTCCAGACCGAAGTTGCCGTTGGTAGCAGCGATGTTGCTCCACTCGCCAGCCTCGATATCGCCCAAAGCGGTGCTGACAGACTCAGACAGGCCCTTCATGGCAGAGGTGATGAACGGGTTGTAAGCGTAGCCGTCCTTTGCCACGCCGTTGACACCGATGTAGTTCTGGTCAACGTCAACGCCCACAACGTAGCCGTTGTTCTTCAGGGCAGCCTCGACAGCGGAGGTGTAGATGCCGCCGCCGCAGGCAAAGACGATCTGAGTGCCGTTGGCATACCAGCCCTCCATACGGGAGGTGATGTTGGCATCGCCGTAGAACTGGCCGCCGTAGAAGTAGTTGATGTCAATGTTGGTGCCCAGCTCCTTTGCTGCAGCGTCAGCGCCCTGCACATAGCCGTAGCCGTAACGGATAACGGCGGGCACAGCCATGCCGCCCAGGAAGCCCAGCTTGGTGTAGCCGTCCTTAACAACGGCGTAGCCTGCCAGATAACCTGCCTGCTCCTCCTTGAAGGTGATGCAGTAGCAGTTTGCGGGGATGCTGTCGGTGCCGATATCGCCCTGGGTCACATCGATAGCGATGAACTTGACGTCGGGGTACTGCTCAGCAGCCCATGCCAGAGAGGCACCGTACAGGTAGCCCACGCAGACGATAACATCAGCGCCATCGTTGACAGCCTGACGGATCATGGTCTCGCGATCCTCATCGGAAGCATCGGAATCGGGGATGTAGTACTGGCAGTTGTCGCCCATGTAGCTGGAAACAGCAGCCCAGCAAGCCTGGTTGAAGCTCTCATCATCGATCGTGCCGGTATCGCAGGTCAGAGCGACCTTGGCGATCTTCTCAGCGCCGTCTGCTGCGCCGGAAGCGGCGGAAGAGCTGGCAGCTGCGGAAGAAGCAGTGCTGGTAGAAGAAGCGGAAGAACCGCCGCAGGCGGTCAGAGCAGCGGCAGCGGCAGCAGCACCGGCCACAGCCAGAAAGTTACGACGAGAAATTTTCATAAGAAACTCTCCTTTTATTTTAAAAAATTGCGTCAAAAGAATGAAATGTGCACTCTGGCACATTTACTGGCTCAAGTATAGCGGGTGGATGTGACAGATGCAAGCAATTTCCGATTACAAATTCTTTACAAATCCCTTGTATAATTTATAAAAAAGCAATGCTTATTCACCAATTTATCCCTGCTTGCGCTGTTTTTCGCAGAAAGACAGTTACTTCTCTTCCACAGCGCTGTTGCCCGCCACGTTGGAGGGGCCAAAGCCGAAGGGCAGCAGTTCGTCCATGCTGCGCTCAATGAAATCCTCCGGGGTCTTTGCCATAATGACGTTCAGCTCCGGCCCGCCAAACTCGAATAATGCCTGACGGCACACCCCGCAGGGCGAGGTGATCTGCCGGTTCACTTCGCCCCGGCGGCTGCCCACCACGGCGATATCCGTAAACGCGGTCACGCCCTCCGCCACCGCTTTGAACAGGGCGGTGCGCTCGGCGCAGCTGGTGGGGGTAAAGGCGGCGTTCTCCACGTTGCAGCCGGTAAAGATGCGGCCGTCCGCAGCGCGCAGTGCAGCGCCCACCATGAAATCACTGTACGGCACATAGGCCTTTTCCCGTGCGGCCAGTGCCATGCGGATCAGCTGCTGCTTTTCTTCCATGGTCAATTTTGTCATGCTGTTTCCTCCTTTTATGGGCAAAAACAGCGCGGCTGTGCCTTGGGGCGGCAGCCGCGCTGGAAAATTATGCGATCAGTACTCTGCGCCCAGAGCGACCTTCATCATATCGGTAAAGCTCTTCTGGCGCTCCTCGGCGGTGGTGATGCCGGGAGCCACAAAGCTGTCCGAGATGGTCAGCAGGCAGGCGGCGTTCTTGCCCAGCACCTGCGCGTTGGCAAACAGGGCAAAGCTTTCCATCTCCACGCACAGGCAGCCATCCTCGTCCCGCAGCTTTTCCCAGTAGGTGGGCTTTGCGTCCGAGGGCTGGCGGTAGAACACATCCGATGAGTGGATGTTGCCCTCGATCAGGGGGATGCCCTGCTTTGCAGCGGAGGCACGCAGCTTTTCGTTCAAAGCTGCGCTGGGCAGGGTGATGTTGCCGGTAAAGCCGCTCTGTACCCGGGCGTAGTTGCTCTCGCTCACAGCACCGGTAGCCAACACGGTGTCGAACAGCTTAGCCTTTTCGGTATAGCTGCCGGCAGAGCCGATGCGGATGATGTTTTCCACGCCGTAGAAGCTGAACAGCTCGTAGGAGTAGATGCCGATGGAGGGCATTCCCATACCGCTGCCCATCACACTGATGGGACGGCCTTCGTAGGTGCCGGTAAAGCCCAGCATCCCGCGCACACCGGTCACCTGCCGGACATCCTGCAAAAAGGTGTCGGCAATAAATTTGGCACGCAGGGGGTCACCCGGCATAAGGACTGTCTTGGCGAAATCGCCCATTTCTGCGCTGATGTGAGGGGTAGACATAGATGATCTCTCCTTTTTATTCATGATACAGCAGAGGGGCTTTCCCCTGTGGAAAAGCCCTTGCTGCTATTTACCGATATTTGCTGCGGTTGAACACGTTCTGCGGTGCAATGTAAGAGCCGTTGCGCCGGATCTCGAAGTGGCAGTGGTTGCCGCTGGAACGTCCGGTGCTGCCCACATAGCCGATGAGCTGACCCTGCTTGACCGACTGACCGGCGTGCACCACCAGCGACAGGCAGTGGGCGTACAAGGTGGTGTAGCCGTTGCCGTGGCTGATGATGATGGAGTTGCCGTAGCCGTTGCCTGCACCGGCGCGGTTATAGCCGGCCTTGGTCACCGTACCGCCTGCCGAAGCATAGATAGGCGTACCGGCGGCGGCGCAGATATCCACGCCCTTGTGGCTGCCGCCGTACCAGCGGGAGCAGTTCCGATAGCCGGGCACCGGCCAGATAAACTGTCCTCTGCCGGTGATATAGGATGCACCGGAGGACACCTTTTTGGTGCCCACCGTAACTTTTTCAGTCACAGGCTCCTTGGTCACCACGGTGCTCAGGATCTGCTGGGAAAGCTGATTGCCGTTTGTATCGTACACCCGCTGTGCCGTCACGGTGCGGATGCCGTTCTCACCCTTCTGGGTAACGCGCTTGGTACCGGAGTTCAGCTCGTTGGACTTGGTGGTCTCGGTGGTGTAGGCGATCTCTTCCTCCCAGCTTTCCACCTTGGTGATGCGCACCTCCAGCGTCTCCTCCTCCCGCACCACGGTCAGTGCATCGCCGGGCAGGATCTTGGAGTTCTGTGTCAGGCCGTTTTCGCCGTTGGCGGTAAAGCCGGTGTTCATTTCGCACAGTTCCTTCACGGTCAGGCCGTTTTTCTGGGCAATGGACCAGATGGTATCGCCGTTCTGCACCGTGTAGGATTTTTCCGCCTGCTGCACACCGGAGAGCAGCTGCTCCACCTCGGCTTCCTCCTGAAAGCTCTCGTTGAAGTAGATGCCGTTTTCCAGCGTGACATCCTTGTTGAAGCCCACGGTGGTGTTGGGGTCGTCCGGGTTCTCGTAGGGTTCCAGCAGGCTGCTGATGTACCGTTGCAGGCTGTTGCCGTCCGCACACACGGCGGTCAGCTCACCGTCCAGATATAGGGCAGTGCCCTCGCTGATCTGGTCGCTGGAATTCTTGAGGATGGCGTCAGCCACGTCATTTTCGTCCATCACGTCATGGGCGACGGTCACGGAATAAGTAGGCTCCACGGTAAAGCGCGCCTGCTCTGTACCGGAATAGTTGATACGCTGCTGCACAGCCTCCAGCGCAGAGTTGAACACCTCTTCGTTGGCCACATAGCCCACAGTTTTATCGTCCACCTGCACCTGCAAAGCGTAAGGCTGACGGATGGTGGTCTGGAACACCGTCACCATAACAGCCAGTGCTGCCACCGGCAGCACATACATGGCCATGCGAGGCACAAGGCGGATGTTATCGGCGATGCCCTCCGCAATGAAGTGCCCGCTTGCGCGCAGCGCAGCGCCAAAGCCTTTTTGCTTGCGCACCCGGTGTGCGTGGCGCAGCAGCGCCCCGGTGCCCCGCAGGGCAAGCACCACCGGGCCAAACAGATCCCGCAGCAGCCGCGCCGCCCCGGGAAAGGCCATGGATGCAATATTTTTCAGCAGATCTCTGCCCATCTGCAGCAGACGCTGCAGCCCGTGCTGCAAACGGCGCCCGGTACGGATGACCGCATACTCGGCGGAAAAGCCGATGGCGTACAGCGTCTCGCCCACCATGGGCGCTACGGGGTTGTGCAGCAGCTTATGCCACAGCGTTTCCCGGCGGTGCTGACGCTTGCGGCGCAGTCTGTGCCGCCGCAGCACACCCCGGCACTGGAGCTGTGCCCACAGCGAGCGCAGCTTTTGGCGGCGGGTCTGCCGTACCGGCTGCGCAGCGGGCTGCTGCTCCTTTGTTTTATCTTCAGTCAACGGGATTTTCTCCTTCCTGCGCCGCTGCAGGGCATTTTTTCGGCCCGGAACACAGCAGCTAGATGGTGTACGTTCCCCTGTTCAAAAGGCCAACAGGGCCTGTACACAATACGCTCTCTTTTTTATTATACACTTTGCACGGTTTGAAACAAGCGCTTACATAAAATTTGGCTACTTTTTCACGCAGTTTTCACGAAAAAAGCGCTTCCATATCCGGCGGCAGCGGGCTTTCCACCGTGACCGTGCGCAGCTGCAAGGGCATTTCCACCCGGATGCCGTCCGGCAGCGGGGTGTACACAGGCACCGCAAAGCTCTGCCGGGCGCAGTGCAGCGCCTGCCGGCCAATGCGCTCCCGGCTGCCGCCGTAAAGGTCGTCCCCGGCAAGCGGATGGCCGATGGACGCAAAATGCACCCGGATCTGGTGGGTGCGGCCGGTCACCGGCACACAGGCCGCAAGGCTAAGGCCGTTTTCTTCCTTTATAATAGTATACTCCGTGCGGCTGGGCTTGCCCTCGGGGGTGACGCAGCGCCCGATGATGCTGTCGCCCCGGCGGCCGATGGGTGCATCGATGACCCCTTCCCCCAGCGGCAGCGCACCCTGCGCAATGGCATAGTACAGCTTTGCCACCCCGCCCGCCAGCAGCGGCGCGGCGTAGGCGTTTTTCGCCGCCAGCACAAGGCCGCTGGTGTCCTTATCAATGCGGTTCACCGGGCGGAACACCGGGCTGTGGCCGTGAGCAGCCGCCCACGCCGCGTAGCCATTTGCCAGCGTACCGCCGGGGTAGTTCAGGGTGGGGTGTACCGCCAGCTGCGGCGGCTTTTCCAGCACCACGGCAAAGGCATCTTCGTAGACCACATTGACCGGGATCTGGGGCTGTGGGGTCACACCGTCCCCTTCCGGCGGCAGGGCAAAGGAGAGCACCTGCCCGGGGAAGATGCGCCGGTTTGCCAGCACAGGCACACCGTCCGCAAAAAAGCCGCCGCCCCGGAACTTGACCGCCCGGGCAAGGTCGGTAGAGACGGCACACTGGCGCAGAAAGCTGCGCACCAGCACCCCATCATGGGTGGCTGCCGTATCCGGCACGGCAAAATACAGCTGCATGGCCTGCCCCTCCCCTGCAAAATCCACAAAAAATACAAATGATATTATAACAAAAATCCGTTTCACTTGCAAATCTTACTTTTTTATGGTATCATGAGGAACGGAAAACGAGTGGAACATACGGCGGCGGGGCGGCTTTGACCGCTCTGAGGAAAGTCCGGGCCTCACAGAGCA
>ENA-ORLU01000575-ORLU01000575.1-human-gut-metagenome-genome-assembly--contig:-NODE-575-length-34212-cov-3.434744_pt1 | contig 34212 bp, 47 predicted proteins | sample MGYA00243009_ERZ508833 | MGnify/ENA primary metagenome ERZ508833 (study PRJEB26277, sample SAMN04329763) | human gut metagenome | biome: human-associated habitat | host: Homo sapiens | place: USA...
GGCCTACACCGCGAAATAAGCCGCGCTGAATGGTACTCCCGCCGCATTGACCGGGTAAACTCCGTTTGCATGCCCTGCATAGTAATCGCCGTTCCCATACTTATCGAAGCTCTTTGCCCCTTCTCCGTCGGTCAGCTGTCCTACTATGCTGCCGATTATCTCAAGATGCCCCAGCTCGTGAGTGCCTATATGGTGTCAATAGATTTAAGTACCCTGCTCCTTTTTCGCTGAAAAATCTCTTATGACTTCATCAACTATGCTCCAGTATCTTTCGGAAATTCCGTCGCAGTTGTCGCGCCTGCGGATAACCTCTTTTGCCATAAGCCTTAAATCCTCTTGGGAGTAATTCACGCTGTTTTCGAAATCGGCAAATTTACCTGTGATGTCTGCCTCTGTGTCCCGCTCCTCAATTTCGGACATAAGCTCGTGCACCTTTGATGAAGAAATAAGTATGTTCTCGCCGCACTTGGTATAACCTCTTACGTCAAGACAAAAGGCAGGCGTAAGACTAAGCGAGGGTATCTGCTTCTGGGATTCCCTGTCGATGGTGTACACGCTGCCTCCGAAGCACAGTCTAAACATTTCCTCAGCGCCCTGCGTGAGGTGGTCGGTTTCGGCAGAAAAAATGGTGCAACCTGTTCCGCCGTACTTTGACACAATAACCATCTCGTTATCGAAAAGGAACAGTTTCTGAATGCCGTACCACTCCGTCAACTCCTCCTCGCTTTGCGGTTCGCCAGCGCATTCGGCATCGGCGGCAAAGTCGAAATATTCTCCCACATCAAGTGCTTTAACCTTTTTCACGAAGTCTTCAGACGTTAGTTCTATTATTCTTCCCATTGCTTATCCTTCCTTAATGGTAATAGTCAAATTATAGATATATGCTCCACACCTTACGCAAATGTCGTTCTTTCCCCAATATCCGAGTTTCTTCATTCCGCTCACGCTTCCGGTGTAATGGATTGAGGGGTGACGATTTCGCTCTTTCGCCGTCAGCTTCATATACTTCAATCGGCTTCCTCCTTTGTTGTCGGAGTATCGGTAGCAGAAACATCTGCTGTTGGAATATCGTAAAAGATAATGTCCTTAGGGTGTTTTGTAAGGCAATCTGTGAAAATTCTGGGGTCATTTATAGTGTATCTGCTGGTTTGAACATTGCCTTTCTTTTCGTAGACTATGCTATCAGCATCAATTTTTACGAATCCCTTGTAAACTATCACCGGAGCGTTGTAGTCAATTGAGAATTTGTAGAGACTGCGTTTGCCTTTCGGAGTGCAGATAATCTCCACTCCGTAAAGCTCCTTGCCGCAGTTGTAATAATGAGGCAGCGGCGAACTGCTGTCGTATGTCATAGGAATTACACACATTCCTCCGAAATATCCGGAGGTTACTACCGTAATCTTGTCTCCGCGCTTTATGTGTTTCTGGAACAACTCGTATTTCTTCATTCCTGTACCTCCTTATAGAAACAGTTGTAGTCGTCAACTGAAAACCTCCATGTTTCCCCGTTGACGGTAGTTATGACTTTCGGCTTCCTTGTAAAGGGCTTCTCATGACTGTTCTCGCGTATAAGTTGGATAGTGGTGCTTGTCACTTTTACTATCTCATAAACAGCCTCTACCTTTTTGCCGCCCTCATAAATCCGAGCTGTAAACTTCTCGCCAATCCTAAAGGGGTGAGCCGATTTTTCCTGCTGCTCCCTTGCTTCTATAATCTCCGTTATTTCGGCATATGCCCCTTTAAGGGCTAGACCTCCGTTACTATTCATAACCTTGTATGTTACGTTCTGCGGACCGGTGCTGACAATCTCACAAACTCCCCACCGCTGGATTTTGACGATATATCCGGGCTTAATGTTGCTACGACTAAACTTCACGCCGCCCAACCCATCAAGACAATTTTCGAGATACGCCTGCTTGTCTATGGCGACCTCTATCAGTTCCAGCTCCCTTTCGTACCATTCTCGAACCTCGTCAACTGTGATGATTCCCCCATCAAAACGCCTCTGTATCTCCCCGCGCTCGATAGTTTGTATCATTTCCTCGTAGTGTAGGGCGTTCTTGTTCCGCTTAGCAATCTCTTTCTTACATTCCTTTATCCTGCGGACGAGATACGCTGGGTCGCTGTACTGCGCCTGGGCTGCGGTGTTTCGCGCTATAACCGCCTTATCCTTGAAATGGTCGCTCTTGCGATATTCTTCGAAGCCATTCATGTACTGCTCAAACATTCTCTCGCGCCTGCGTGTAAACGCTTTTCCGGAGGACGTGCTTATGTTCGGCTGAGTAAAAAAGGCAATATCCCCGCGCATATCATTTATGGGCTTTTGTAGGCTTTCGGCTCGCTTCTCTGCGTTTTCGGAATAGCTCTCATAGCGTTCAGCCCTTGCTTCTGCCCGTTCTGACTGTCGCTCCACCTGTTTCGCGAACGTCAGCCGTTCACCCTCTCGCTGTTCCTCCGTAAAGCCCAGCGATTTAGCGACCCGGATTGCTCTCGAAAGATTAGGCTCTTTCGCGCGGCTTACCCAGCACTTACCGCGATTGCTCCACAGGAAATTACTTTTCAGCTCCTGCTTCTGTTCCGCGCTCAACGCGTCGTACTCCGTTTTTTCAAAGTGCAACTCAATCTTCGTCGTTTCGAGATTGAATGTGTATGGTCTGTTTTCGAACATTTTACTTTACCTCTTTTTCTATTCGTTCCATGAGAGTCTTGTACTGCTGCTGTAATGCGTCGTTCGCATAATCAAACAATCCGTCCTGCTGGATTTTCGCAGTCCACGCTGTCCGCGACTCATATCCTAAAGCCCTGGCGAGAATAGCCTCACAAATTCTGATGTCATAATCGCTCCGGTCACTATGGCACAACCTGTATGCCTCCATAGTCGCGAGCGCCAGCAGGAACACTTCTTTTTTCTTGTCCATGTCTCAAGCCTCCTTTCTGACTGTTTTATAATTGCTTTCAAGCGCTGAAACAGTATCAATTACTGTTTGCCGAGCGTTTAGTGATGGTGGAATTGTTCTTGCTTGCCGATTGTAAATTGTTGTACCGCGCTCAATTAAAAAGTTTTCGGAATATCCGGTATTCCAAAAATAAATGCGGGTGTTGTTCGGCGTGGTATAGTGGTTGCCGTAGCGCTTCCATTCTTTCGGGAATTTAATGCGCTTAAAATCATCTGGGATATCCACCATGATTGTTTTTGATGTCGGGTCGTAATTCTTCGCCGGAAGCTCGGAATAGAACGACTTGTAGGTGGCGTATCTCATTTTCACCAACATAAATAAACATCTCCTTTCATTGGTTGGGCGGCTGCAAACAGCCGCCCCGCCTGTAGCTTTACTTGCTCGTTAAGTCGTACAGCTTTGCTTTGAGTTTGATTATCTCTGCGTCCTTTTCGTCGATTTCTTTCTGGTAGTCAACCTTTTCATTGGTCATTTCTTTAATGGCTTCTTTGCACTCTGCAACCACGCCATTGAGAGTGGCTATGCTCTCGTCCTTGCGAGCAATCTCCGAATTTAACACGTCACATGTCTTGACCGCCTGGCGACCCTCGATGTAAAGAATGTTGCTATGCTCGTTGTAATATCTTGTTGCGTCCTCCCAGCTCCATATAGCGAAGATAATCTGGTAGAAGATTTTTTGAGTACCCTCATTACCGCTGCTCAGGCTTCCGAACTGGTCGGGGTTGCCGGAGGTATCGCGGCGACCGTTATCAGTCGCAAGTGCTTCAAGCTCTTCTGTAGCGCTGTTTCCGAATATGTCCTGAATTCTGACTATATCCTCGACATTGGTGCTAAGACCGTGTGCCTTAACTTCGAAAATAAGGTCTTTCGCTGTTACGATCTCGTCGTAAATACTCATATTGTTAACTCCTTTCGGCTGTGACCTGCCATCATCAGAGCGCGTAGGTCGATTCGCGCTGACGGGGCGAACCCCGTTTCGGCTCATATCTCTATACCTGCCTGCCTTGCCCATTTAAGCGCTTCTTTCTTAGACGAAAACCTATAATCATTTGTCGTTCCGTCGCCCCTGTTTATGATAAGCGTCCATGTCTTTTCGATTTTGGTAAGTGTTGCTGTCATTTTGGTAGCCTCCATGTCGTTTGGTTTAATGTTCCCGACGCCTTTCGGCGTTTCGTCGCAATTTTCAGCGACTCATCAGGGGAACTTTCATCTTTCGTACATCGTGCCGTCGAAGTAGATGGCGCAGTCGCCGTTTGAATAGAGGCAAACGTCCCATACTGCTGCGCTTTCTTCCCACTTGTGTTCGGGCTTGAAGCGCGTTACTGCGCTGTAATGAGTGAGGATTGAACCCTCGTGTGTTGTTTCGCAACATCTTACCGCCGGGCGATTAACGTCCTCGGATATCGTTAGGAACTCAATGGGCATGTAGCGCTTAAGGTCGGCACCTTTTTCTTTTACTTGGTTCTTGATTGCTTCATAAACTGACTTCTGAAACCACGTCATTTCATTTGTTTTCATTTTTAAATCCTCCATTGTCTAGCCCTGTTTTGGGGTGTTTTGTTTTCTTGATTATATTATAGCCCCTTTTCGGGGCTTTGTCAATAGTAAAACTTATATTTACTTTATTTAGCGACTTATTTGTGTGAATTGACCGGTTTCGTAATGAGGTTTTTGGTTGATATGCCGGTGAATTTGCTCCGCTTGGAAACAAAAAATCCCCCGGGAACGTCAAATCGACAGTTCCCGGGGGATTGAACAAATTTATGAAATTGTGAAGCCGAGTTTTTCAAGCTGCTTCTTGATTCCGGAAAGTTCGCCAGAAATCACCCGCTTTGTAGCAGTGACGGTGATGAGCGGCTGATTTTTCCCCAGCTTTTTTATCCTGTAAGCGTAACCGACATACGATATATCCACGTCAACAGGACCGCCAGACCCGCTAACGGTACCGATATCGGTCGCGTTACCGCTTCGCACTTCGGCTGCGTTGCCATAAGCCGCAAATTGCCACATGGTCTGCCCATACTGTCCCGGAGTCTTTCCGTGTGTCCAGTGTGCAAGCCAGAGGTCGTACTTGCGGAGGGTCGAGCCGGTGAGTCGGTTTAGAATGGTATCTGGATTTGTGTAAAGCACAACGTAGTAGTTTTCACGCTCCAGTACGCTCATGAAAGCGTCCACTATGGCACTGTACTGCTCCTTGATGAGTTTCAGCGCAAACAGATCTCCGTCCTCAAAGTCGAGGGCTATTGGATAATCAAAGCTGTAATCTCTGAGTAGCTTTACAAGCCACTCTGCCTCCTGGCGAGCCTGCTCAACATTCTGCGCCCTGAGCCAATGATAGGCTCCCACATAGATACCCGCAGCCTTGCAGCCGTTGTAATGCTTGTCAAGCAGTCTATCCTTGTTACAGCCGTAAGAAGTACGGAGCATTGCGAACTTCACAGCCCCGCCGTCGATTTTTGCTTTTTTAAGGGATTTATAATCTACGCCGCCGTTGCAGTAGCTGAGGTCTACACCCATGTACTTAGCCATCGTCATTATCCTCCCCATGTCCGCTGTCGGCGAGACCCTCGCCGATAACATACCCTACGACCGCCGCGCCGCTGAGTATACAGCCTGACACGGTCTCCGCCGTCTCGGAGCTTCCGCCGAACGCTACTATCAGTCCCGCGATGAATCCCGCGAGAGCCACCCAGAGCTTGCGGCTGGTCAGCTTGCGCTTCCAATCAATCTTCATGATGTACCTCCTTGTCTGTCGACAGAGCTATTACCTGCTTGTACAGCTCTGTCATTGTTCCGTTACCGCCGAGAGCGTGATAGCTCTCATATATACGCGTTAGCGCCTCGCGGGCGTAAACAGGGCAGTAACCTTTGTCCATGTATTTTTCATGAGAGCGAATTATCTCCGCCCTCAACAGCGACTGAACGCCGCATTCGAGCTGTTTTGAACGATCGTTCTGGCGAATCTCCTCAACGTCCGCCTGGCGCTTTTTTTCCGACTTGTGCGCCGAAACGCTTGTAAAAATCACGTTAAATATCGTGATACCGCCGCCGATGAGTGCTACAATAATGTTACTATCCATCATGTCCCCTCCAGCTCGTTTATCCGTACACGCCAGCTCGCGCGTTCCGCAAGTTTGTCAGCGTACTCCTCGCGGGTCGCAGCACCCTCTGCTATCTTTGCGGAGATATAGTCGGTATCAGCGAGTTTACGCTTGAGCCGAGATATCTCCGCCAGTGCCGCTATCCTCGCACGCTCTGGGGCTTTCTCCTCGTCAGAGCGTAGCACCGGAACGCCTCCGACAAGCTTGTAATTATACAGCCCGTCTGCGTCTGTAAGTCCACACCCCAGGTAATTCCCCTGCGCATGGTGAAAGCGGTCGCTCTCCCCGCGGTCTATTTCCGTCCAACCCTCGCCGCTAATGAACGCACTGGAGTTGATAGCTGTTATTACTCCGTTCGAATCTGCCTTGACATATACTATGTATTCGTCCATGTCGTTTCCTCCTTACAATCTAATCACAGCTCCTTGGACACCGCCAGATAAGCGTCGCTGTTCATAAGGCGCAGCCTGTAAACAGTTCCGGGGGTCTGACCGCTAACCGTGAAAGCTACTTGTACCGTACTGTCCGTCTGCTCCAATGCCGTAGCGCTGCTAAAATCTACAACAGTATCTGTGCCATTGATAAGCGACAACCCACTGTAGCTTACCGTTGCAGTAACGCCGCTGCGCATTGCTGCAATCGGTAATACTGCGTATACAATTGAGCTAGTAAGCGCATATCCGATGCCTATCGAGCATTTATCGGTGTTTGACGTTGCATTTTGGTGCTTGTAGATAGTAAAGTACCTCTGACACTTGAGCAGCTCCGTCGCCGGGTCGGGCGGCACGAATGGGGTCGCCAGCGAACCGCTCTCCAGCTTGACCCATGCGAGCTTCACGGAATCCCCGACTTCGGTATCTTTGTTAAATCCGACGGACACAGCAGAGATGTACTCGCCCTCGGGCAGTTCTACCGAAACCTTGTTCACTCCCACGTGTAGTACAGGCGTGTAGTAGCTGTCAACGTAACTTCCCTCAGCGTTCACGGTACGGATTCTTGCAGACCAGACACCGGACACCTCTGAAACGTTCAGCGAAAGCGTGTACTTCCCAGCCTTAAGCGGATTTTCGACTTTCTGCCAAAAAACGTGAGTGTTTGAATCTAATTTTATGGCTGATTTGATAACTATGCCATCGGCACCTGGCGTTACCGTACACTTGTTTCCCTCTATGAACCATCTGTCTGCTGAGTATCCAGAAGAATACTCGGTCAGCCCGCGTTGATTTACCCGAAAATCAGGATTTGTCAGCAAATTGGGGTTCGATGGTTCAACACAATCTGTGATATCAGCAATAGTGTGAGTATGCTTAACATCAGACTTTTTTGCAAGCGAAGCCGCCATCTCTGCTTCGGTAACGTATACCCCGCTTCCGTCGTAAGTGAATGATATACTCTGCGCCCTTGATATAACCGTGTCAATGCTTACCGTCCAAACATAGTGACTTGTGCTTCCCTCGGGTATGCTGTCGTAGCCCTGCGTAGTATATGTATACCCATACAGTACGGGCGTTTCCTGACCGATTGAGGAAAAAAGCCCGATTTCAGTCATAAGAACAGGCTGTTCAAAATCGGCATTGTCGATACGTATTCCAACGGAGTGCGTCACGCCATCCGACTCAGACCTTACAACCGGGACCTGCTCCGCTGCCGAAATTATGTCCGTCATTGACGGAATGGTTGCGGGGTTACTAGGAACACCCTGTCCGATTTTGGCATAATTAAACGTTATGGTTGCTCCAGTAGCAATTGACCGCTGCCGCAGTTCAAGCCCCTTGTTAGTAATTATAAAAGGATTCCACTGTGTTACAACATTTGCCATATGCTCATCATCTCCTTATTGAACTTGTGAATTAATTGAACTTTTTATTGTTCTTGCTATTAATAAACCACCTGCAAACATTGTCTCATTTTCTACAGTTATACCGCTGGGCGGAGGCTTTGTTTGCAGAGTGGCTATAGCGCTACTTTCTGGCTTCGTCCCACCGAGGAATAGCCCGTTTTTCTCTACGAATATCCTATCAGATGGCGGCTTCCCCTGCGTCTGCCTTGTTGCGGAGATTGCCGTAGCCATACCTGTTACATAAAATCCTCCGGGCGGCTTACTGTTGTTGGTAGGCGGAGCCGGAGCTGGCAAGGTCTTTTCTAGGAGCCTGTTATATACAGCGTTACCGATAAACAGCCTTGTATCTAGCTTGATTGAGAACACAACAGAATAATCAATCAATACGCCCATAGGCTTAGGCGTTATGTAACCGTGCTGAACAAGTTCGTTTTCGAACAGCGTTTCAAGACCGATAATGCGAGCTTCCATCGTCATGTCTTGGTTATCGACTATTTGGATTTCGTATTCTGGGAACACGGTACCCCAAATGTTTTTTATACCCTCTATGCTTCCGTCCCAATTGTTCAAACTGATACGCGCTTTCAGTAGCATTCGATAATAGGCGTCTGGGAGCAGTGAGTCTGCGTTGTTCGGCTGGAAGTCTAATAGTCTGCTAACGCCGACATATTGTCCTATGATGTCAAGCTGTGCTCCAGAGGCTGTATCGAGGTCGAATGATTTGTCAATATCCTCCAACAGTTCGCACAGGTCGATAAACGGCTCTAATCTCGCTTTCACAAGCTCCATAAACCTTGGTTTATTTTTATGCTCGCTCGTAATGCGGTTTAGGTATGTGGATATGTCTATCATTCAAAGACCACCTCCACATTTTCAGAAATACATCTTGCCGCTTCTCGGAAGCCGATATCAATATCAGCTTCCTGCAAGCTTGTGGTGCTTTTCCCTATAACCAACGGGACGGCGGGGGATAATGTGAAAGCCGGGGAACGTAAATCGGGCGTGACCGACTGCGCTATGGCTTCCAACAGTGATACGCTGACGCTCTCTCCTATGTTGAGAGAGTTTATAAACGCCGTCATGCTTTCCCTTATTTGGTCTGTCAACGTGTCTACATATCCGGCTCTTTTCCTTACCTTTATGCGAGCGAAAACATCAACGTAAGTCGGTCTGTAAAAGGATATTGGCGGCGGGTTATCGAGCTCCGGGTTTGGTGGGACGACAACAACTTTTACATCTCCGTAAGTGCCACAGCCAGGGGTTTTCCGAAGATATATCTCGTTTCCTAGCACGTCCGTGTCCCCGCCCTCTATGACACAACATACGGAGTGTTCCGGTATACCGTGCGCGTCTGTATCTCCTGTATCGTTTTCATATATCTTGTATCTTAAAACGCCGGCTGTTTCCGCGATGCCGCCCTCCAAGCCTTGTAATACTGTCTTGCTCGGTCTCGCGGTAGATATTGCTTGTCGCGCTTTTGCCGCCGCGTCGCTTTCGACGTCTTTCCCGACGATAGCGTTTGCCGAGTTGGATACGCTTTCCCAGCCACGGGTTTGCGTAACAATCCGGTTGAGTGTGCCTGCGTCTGCGTAAATTTGTCCAGGGGTTTTGCAAGTCGCTAGTACGTCTATGCTTCCGCTTTCGGGTATAACAGTATCATCGAGTTCCCAGAAAACATCTCCGGCTGCGTCGGTCACGATACCTCCCTTGATAACCGTCCCCGGGGTTCCGGTACAAGTCAAGACAACAACGCTCTGAGTTGCTTTGAGCCTTTTAAGTCCGTTGATTTTCAGCAGTCCGTCAACGGATACGCCTTTTGCGAACTGAATGCTTCGGTTGTTGTAAACAAGCTGTGCCAAATTAGCGACATCAGCCCACAAATCAGCGACTTCTGCGTTTGCCTGGTAATCTTGCGAGTCAGGCTCTAAATATACGTCAGCGCCGAAAATTCGGCGACAATCGTCGTTGATTTTGTCCAGCACCTCTTGATACAGCGGGAGATGTATTCCCGTTTCGTCAATATACGGCTTAAAATATGCCATTCCCGCACCTCCTACATATTGATTTCAAGCGGATTTGCTCCGCTTGAAACAGAAACGGAAAATTCCGTTTCGTATATTGTCTTTATTGTGATGTCCGCTGTGTATGCTCTGCTCTCTGACTCAATCTTGCTTTCGAACTTCGTTATTTCGGAAACACCCTGCGTCCCGCTTATCCTTTCCGAAAAAATAAGGTCGATTTCGTCCGGCGTTTCGTCAGTTCGCAGCCGTTGCCCAAAAACTTTCTCAAACAATGGGGTACCGTCTAGCCGGTTCTCCCACCATTCCCCGTAAAGAAGCAACAAGCGCGTTTTAACCGCCTGCGCCACCGCCTCTGTTCCCTCAAGCATTTCGTTACGGCGACCGAACGTGTAATCTCCGTTCTCGTCCAGCTTCCTGTATTTCATTTCGACCTCCGCTATAACACCGTGGCGCTATTCTTTTATGTGAACGCTCGCGCCCTCTATGGTGATGTTCCCCGCAGCTTTGATAGAGATATCACCATTGCACTTGACATCTATTTTGTTCGATATATTAGCTGTGAGAAGATTTGCCGCGAGAATGTTTACCGCTCCGCTTTCTTTGTCAAGTTCGCAAACGATATTTTGACTGTCAGTCCTTATCTGTAGATTTTCTGAGGAATAGGCATTAACCTTTTGCGGCTGGCTCGTTGTTCCGATAATTGCGAATGCGTCGGACAAGTCATGTCGCCGCGTTTCCATCTGGTCTTGTACGCCGCCGCTCTGCCACCAGCCGTCAATACACATATCCGCAAAAACAAGCAGGCATTCATCCCCCTTTTTTATTGGTAGAGTTATTGAGTACCCGCCTGCTCGCGGAAAGCATATAGGTATGTCCGTGAGTATCGGCAGTCTTGCGGTTTTTGCGGCTTCTTCACCTACTTGTATATTTTCGGTAATCGCCGGTTGTACGCTTACTGTCTGTTTTTCTGGGTCAAAGCTCTCCACAATAGCGGGAATTGCTACGCGAAGCTGAGCAGCATTGTTAAAAGCTGCTACCCTCTGTTGTTCTTCCTCGCTGTGAAGTCTTTCGGATATTCCCTGAGACATATTACCCTCCGTATAAGTTATGTATTGTAGGAATTGCCCGTAAGGGGGACTGTACCAGGTTGAGCCACTGCGTCAAACTCAGTGTACCAGTCATTGCCCAGCGTATCTCCGGTGTGCTTTAGCTTAATTATCTTGTAGACTCCCGAACTCAAGCTTGCTTTCCCTATTTCGTTAGTTTCTTGCACATATTCATTGCTTATATGTATCAGCTTGTTTACGTTCAGCAATGGATTTAGTAAGCACTTACCGCTTACCGTGCTGTCATTTTGCTCAGGCGTGCCTATCAGTCCACTGCTCGGAGATAAGTCTACGATTTGACCGTCTGGCAAATCCCCTGGTTTAACAAGGTTTATTTTGCGGTCATTCACATAGAATAGCGCTCCCTCGCTTTTGGCAAGCATTGAAGCGTAATCTTTCGGCTGCCCGAACATCGCCTTGCCTCTCGCCAGCTTCGTGCCTTTGAGATCGCTTGATACGTCACCCATAGCCATATCGTCGTCGGCTATGCCTTGCATTTGCGACAATACGCTTTGTGTAGTCTGTCCAGCACTATAAGATACGGAAATAAAGCCCGAATTAAGAAATATGTCCCCGTCCTGGGCGATAACCTCCGTAATCTTGTCAATGCTCTGCGCTGCTCTGCGAATTGCTTTCACAATATCCCCATCAAATATCAGACCGTACTGCTCCGAGTTTTCATAGCCTGCTTCTATAATAATCCTCTTAGCGTCGGATAGTATGAAATTCTGCGTTGCTTGCGCAAGATTGTAAATTTGGATAGTACTCTTGTTCGGCTCGGCTGACATTGATTTCTCTATTCCGAAAACCACCCGAAGCCCCGTAATATCAATACCGCTTGTCCCTTTTGTGGAAACGATAATCTTGTATTTTCGACCGAACAAATTACTCAATCGTATCACCCCACACAAGATAATATTCAGTGCCGAGCTTGGTGTCGTCCGGGTTCTGCACTTCTTGCAAATCTCCCTCTTTAACGACCACCGCGCTTCCCAAATTCATATATCCGAACTGCTCTAAAAGGTTCGCCGCCGGGTATTCGCCGACCATAATAGGCAATGCGTCTATCAACGTCGCCTTTGACACCGCGTCTACGACGGTCAAGTTCCAGTATTTTGCGATATCATTGTATCTCAGCTGGAAAGACAATGGGCGATTTTTGCCGTCTATCGGTATAGTGCAATTAAAAGTCTGATTAGGAGCCGTCGTCAGAGGTATAACATACATCTATTACGCTCCTTTCAGCATTGCCGTAGCTTGCTTTATTACCGACTGCTTCGGCGCTGTCGCCTGCGTTGTTCCACTATTCGTGCTTCCTGCTTTTTGAGACTGGTCGCTGCTGGTTACGCTTACTCTGCTTGTTACGCTTACTCTGCTGGTGCTTACTATTGGGATTTCTCTCAGCATAATGTTTGCTTTAAATGCAAACATTGTCGTGTAGTCGTCGGGAACAGAAATGCTCGTAATCAGCATATTGCGATACGTCTTAAATCTCGTTACGACGGTTATTAGTTGCCTGGAAGTCTGCAATTTGAGCAACTCTGCAAAGGCTTTTCGGGAGCGGTTTCCGCTCCCGAATGTCCCGTTCCCGGTCTCGCAATCAGACACCCCTACTTCCAGAGATATCTCCGCTGGCTCAACAAATGCATGGTCAGAAATGTTTGCTCCCGACTCTACGGGGTGTGATGTAGCGGTTACCTTGCTCGTATGGTCTGTTTTCAACACAGCGTCAAATACAAGACCGCCGATACTCGTTTTCGCCATTACGCAAACACTCCTTTCAGATTTCTGCTGTGCAGTTCCTGAGTCCTGCCTACCATATCTGCCGTCGTCCTGGGGCTGCCGGACGTATCGTTTATGGTGTAGTTCTGCTTGTTGTCTATATTCGTGGTGTTGTAGCTTACGCTGGAATTAGACACCGAATTATACGCAGCGGTGCTCTGTGACACCTGCGCCATATGAACCATAACCTTTTCAGCGTTGTCGAGAAATGCTAAAAACCTATTAGCTAACTCCGAATAATCGGTCTTGCTCTCAGGGGAAGAAGTTCCAGCCGCCGAAATGCTGACGTTCTCGCCTTTTCCGACCGTACTTATTGCTTCAATCAGCTTCTGTATCTTAGCAATGAGCGCCTGAGCAACGGATTCCAGCTTCCCCTTGGAGGACGCTGTCGCCGCGCGCGTGCTGGTCTGGCTACTCTCACTTGACGTTGACGGAACATCTCCTGTCATGTAATCCGCCGCTTGCTTTAGAACGTCCGCTGCACGTTTCGGCTTCGTGAGTGGAATAACAGCCTCCGGCTTATCATCTTCCGCAAATTCAGCGTAATGCTCTTTGGTAAATACGCCGCCATCTGCGTGACCCTCAGTAGGCTGTTCAGCGGATTCGTCGCCTCCTCCGAACAATCCGCTGAAAAAGTCCCCGATACCACCGAAGATATTCGAGAAGAACCCACCGACTTTTTCCTTTATCCAGTTTCCCATACCGCAGATACCGTTCCATAAGCCCTCGACAATGCTTTTTCCTATGTCAAGAGCGCCTGTCAAGGCGGAGCCTAACCCGTTAATAATTGCTCCTACAATTTGCGGAATTGCTTCTATTAGCTTGGGAATAGCTTGTATTAAGCCTCCAATGAGGGCAATTACTATCTGTATTCCTGCCTCAATAATTTGGGGAAGATTATCAATTACTGCCTGTATAATAACAGGAATAAGGTCTACAACCGCCTGAACGAGTTGGGGAATCGAATCTATAATACCGTTTATCAAAGCAAGCAAAATGTTGATTCCCGCTTCGATGATTTTGGGAAGATTATCAACGATTGCCTGCACAATAACGGGAATAAGGGCAACTACTTGCTCCACGAGTTTAGGGATTGCGTCCACAATACCCTGAATCAGCGAAACAAGGATTTTAATGCCTGCCTGTATAATTTTAGGCAAATTATCAACAATTGCAGTGAGTATTTTTGTGATTAACGTAATTGTTGCTTCAACAAGTTTTGGGAGCATATTCAAAATTCCGTCAATCAGCGACAAGAGAATTTCTATTCCCATATCTATGATATCCGGGAGCATATCTGCTATTGCTGTCAAAAGCTGTGTAATAAGCTCAATTGCTGCCTCTATAATTTCCGGTAGCATTTGAACAATGCCGTCAATCAGCGACTGGATTATCTGTATTCCTGCTTTTATCAGCCGTGGTAACTGCTTCGTAAGCTGCGCCACAAGCTGCTTTATTAAGGTCAAGACTGCCTCGAGAATTTTGGGCAGCGCCTGTAAGATTCCCTCCACCAGCTTTTCAACGATTTCCACACCCGTTTCAACAATCTTCGGAAGTGCGTCGATTATTGCGGTTAGAAGTTTGTCGAGCAATTCTACAATCGCCGTCAAAATATCTGGTAGCGCGTCTGTAATTCCATCCACTACCGCCATAACCAGCTCTACGGCTGCGTCTAAAATGTCTGGTAGCGATTCGGTGATAATATCAATCAGACGAGAAACAATATCTCCTACGACCTCCAAAAGCGCGGGTATCATTTCTTTTACGGATTCTATGAGCGAACGTAAAACCTCTGTAACTCCGTCAAGCAATTTGGGGAGCTTTGATAACAGACCGTCTAGGATTGCCAGAGCTATATTTCCTGCAAGTTTAAGCAGTTCAGGCATCGCGTTAGCTATTGCGTCAATAATTCCGCTGAGAACTTCAACCGCCCAGTCAACAAGGGGGTCTACATACGATAGAACTTTCTCAACCAGCTTCGGGAAAATGCCTGAGATGTAGTCAACAAGTTTCGGGAGAAAATCTTCCGAAAAGAATGATAGCGCGGTTTTCCCGCTTTCCTCGAATCCGCTGAAAAAGTCCGTGAGAGTTTTCCATACCGGACCGAGTAAGCTATCGCCACCATCTAGGAACGTGAAAAAATCGTCCAGTAACAAAAGTGCTACGGAAATAATCGTAATCAATTTGCCTATCGGACCCATTTTAATAAAAGCCGCCAGACCGCCCAAAGCCGCCATAGCGACCTTAACACCGCCCGGTATAGCGTCGAAAACTTTCTTGACCGCTTCCAGCATTTGCGCTCCGGCTCGGATAATTGTTCCGCCAAGCTGTACTACCCAGGACAAGGCTTTCCCTATCTTGTCCGCCCAGTCGGGAATATTCTTTTTTATCTTGTCGTTAAAGCCCTTTAGGAGGCTTTGAATATCCTCCATAGGCTTTTGAATATATTTCAAAAAACTGTGACCGACCCACTGTAAAGCGTTTGTCGCGGTCTGTTTCAGCGCAAGCACGCTTGTCGTGATTTCCCTTACAGCTTTCATCCCCTCCGTGTTATCGGGGACTTTGAGGTCGGCGGCGTTTTCTTTTAGCTCATTAAACTGTGCAAGGAGCTTGGGGTCAAGCTGAACTTCCTCCAGACTTTTCCCCATAACGTCCAATGCAGACTTTGTTTTGTACGCTTCATCGCGGCTTAAACCGAACTTTCTCTGAAATGCGGTCAACTCATCATCAGATTCTGCGAGCGATGTAGCGAACTTTGCAAGCCCGGTTGCAGCAGTTGCAACAAATGTAACAACCGCTGTTCCCGCAAGGGCAAACTTCTTAACAAAGCCATTAGTGAAATGTGACACCTTGCTATCTGCGTTATCCATTGACGTTTTCAGCTTCTCGCTCATATCGTCTTTAAGCCCTAACGCAACAAGAAATTCTTTCAGTATCACCAGTTTGCCCCCTTTTCTATGATGTTAATTGTTGTTGCAGCCGTATGGCTTCCTGCGCCCGCTTTTCGTTTTCCGCAGAGACCTGCGCCATTTCGTGATAGTCCGCTAAGTCGTCCAGCGTATACGTTCCGTCCCACAATTCGTGCTGCTTCCAATGCTTCGACTGAACGGGCGCAAATAGATAATTATCAAAGTTTACCGGCTCTGCTGATATCCATTGAACAGGGGACTCATAACGGAAGTCAAGCGGCTTCCGTCGAAAAAATCCCCGCAGCTCCACATAACAGCTTCGCAAGTCAGCCTTAATACGAGAATAGGGTCGTATTCCACGCCCTCGACGCCGTATGTACCGTTGCTGTACATAACAGGCGCCTCCCCGGCGGGAAGAACTTCTGAAATGTTCTGGAGGGACTTGGTTACGATATAATCAAAGTCCTCACCACTGACCTTTTCAATTGCCGACGCTATCGTATCAAGTGATATGTTGCCGACAACTTCGGATAACATTTCAGACGCCGCCGCGCTGTCTTTTGCGGAACCGTCTGCCCCGTCCTTATTTAACGCAACAGTCGGTTTCCTGCTGCTGATTTTTGTTACAAGCGGGACGAAGTCCTGGAAAATCGGTATGACCTTTGCTAAAATAAGCTTAGCAACTTTCAAGCCGTCCATTGCCGTATACTTCTTTACGACAAACTTTCTGCCCTCGATCTCGATGTTTTTTGTGACTACTCTTGCTTCCATGCTTTAACCCCTTTCACATGCCGGTTATTCTCTGCGCTAAGTACGCAAAAGAAATCTGCTGACCGGTCTGCTGGAAAGCCGTATCGGGTGACTTCTGCGGAGATACGCCTGTGCAGGTGATGTTTATCCCCTGTTCCTTTGACACAACCGATATGACCGTTTTTGTAAACTCGCTCGACCCTGCTGTGTCGCAATACGAGTTGAGCTTCCGTAAGAACGCCGCAGCCGGGCTTGTCTGCTGTACTGCAATTGTAGCTGTACCATTGCCTGCTCTTATCTTGCTTGTCATGACAGAGCCGTCCGCCGCTAAATCGTGAGACGACATATCATTCGCCTTTGCAACGGTGATACTTCCCATTCCTGCGCCGTTAAAGCTAAAGCTACCCACAGAGGGGTGTGATACGATACAATTCACGTCCTCAAAGGAGTATGTACTGTAACTTACGGGATTTGCCATTGTTTTTTCCTCCTTATTATCTGTTCACGTTAAGCTGGATAACAACGCTGTGGATAGCTCCTGCGAGCTTCAGAGCAACGTAAATAGGTGGACACACACGAGCGTCCCTGTCTGCCGATGTCTGGCTGTCGATTGATTCGGACATGACCTGATACCCCTTTTCGATGGCGTCGCCCTGTTCGATATCCATAAACCCAGAAGCAGTCCAAATACCGGGCGCAAGAAATCCGATTTTTACCGCATTGTCGAGATCGGGCAAAAATGCGTTGATGATAGTCGCTACGCCTGCCTCGGTCTGCGGGATTTTGGCGGTTTTGCTGAGAATATCCATTACGGAAAGCTGGATATAATTTGACAGCATATCGAGGTTTAACATTTCGTCAAACCAGGTTCCATCAGCCATAGTACCCTGTTCGAACATGTCGTAGGTCGCGCCTCTGTTGACGTAGACATTTGCGTTGACTGCCTCCGCGTCCGATACCTGGGCTTCTGTCAGCGGGTCTGCTACTACTCCGACGAGCTTCTTGAATTTCAGCGTCAATGCGCTGTTTGCAAGACCTGTATTAGCGCCCATCGCATAGCCGGTGATGGCGACTGCCTTGTATACATCATCGGAGAATATGCCGAGTGTGCGGCGATAGCTTTTCGCTTTTAGCTCTCCCAGGAAAGTGAGATTTGCCAGAGCGCATACCATAACAGTATCGGGTGTAGCGCTTTCAACGGTAAGAGCTGCAGCTTTAAGGTCGTCTGCTGTTGCCGAAACGACTTCCCCTGTTTCCCCCTTTTTCCCAAGAGGAACACAGCCCCACCATTCCAGGTTAAACGCTCTGCAAGCTGCAATAGCCTCCGCCAAAGTTTCTTTTGAGCTATCCCAAAAGCCGATGGCAACCTTGCCGGGGTTAGAACTCTGCGAGAAATAAATCTGTGCTGCCTGGTATTCGGGCATATCAGACGTGAAGCCGTCCTCTGTCATTGCCTCAACACTCGAATATACAGCTACTCTCTTTTCCGCTGTCAGCACTTCGCTGTCGCCTATCAGCAGTGAAAGATTAAATCCCGACCGCGCCGCAGAACGCGGAGAGAGATTAACAATGACGTCTACAACGTCCTTTAAGGGTAATACTGCCATACAATTAACTCCTTTCTACTTTGTAGGCGTAAACTTAACGCTAGCTTCGTCGATACGACCTACTGTGTCTGCTCTTTCGACGCGAACAGTTGAATAAAACGTTGCGGTAAGGTCGCAGCGCTCTATCCAGCGAGTGTCGATGATTTCTCTTGCCGGGATAAGCTGCGGAGAGCCAACCACAAGATAAATCTTGTGGTTGCGCAACAACTTCTTGCTATTTTCTCCGTACAGTCCATCGCGTATTTTTCGCGCCTTGTCGTAGGAATCTATGCCGTAACAAGAAAAAATTACGGAATACTCCTCGGTGTACTCGTCAACCTCCGTCAGCAGTTCACTTTCCTCCGTGCTTTCATAGCATATATGGTGCTGATTTCCGTAACCGTCGTTAGTCGGATTTACGGTAACATAACACACACTGCTTCTCGTGTCGTGCATGGGTGCACTTCCGGTCGTTGAGCCTGCTCCGTATGCGAGTCTGACGGTCGAATTATCATTCGATATCCCCAGAATTTCCCGCGTCACTTCCAGAAATATGTCCTCCGCCTGGCGGAGCGTCAGTATTCTCTCTGCCATTGTAGTCCTCCTTTAGTGACGCAAACGCTCTGCACCAGCCTCCGTGGTGCCAGGGCATAACTTGTAATACCTTGTATAATCTCCCGTCAAACTCAATTTCATCAGAAATTTGGATTTCCTCGCTTTCCGAAAACTCCTTTGTGATATAAAGGTCATTCGGCTTTCGAGTAAAGAATTTCATAATCCCGTGTTCCGCGTCTCCAACATGCAACTGCTGGATTTCGCGAACGGAAGCGGGCTGAACCGCACCGAAGAAATTTAACGATTTAGGCTCGCTTACTTCAAACCGCCCTTTTACCCATTTCCCCGTTCGCCTGTAAACCTTGTACGGCACGGCAAAATCAGGGTCGGTTATAAGCTCGCTTACATCAATCATTATTGCACACCGCCTTTACTTCACAATGTATGTGATTGATTTCCGCATTTCTCCTGTGTCGATAAGAGGTCTTGAGGACTTTTTCCGCGCTATGGTTTTCGCATTGTTGGGTTTCCAGCCGTTGCTAGGGTTTGTGAACCACGCCTTGCATTTGCCGGACGCGTACATTCCTGCTCTTTCTAACGCGGGAACAATCTCCTCTTTCTTTCCGCTTGTCGCGGCGTCAACCGCTTTACCGAGCATTTCTCCGATACGTTCCTTGTCGTCGGCGATTGCCGGTTTTAAAACAGGTCGTGCGGGAATGCCTCTTGCAGGGCTTCCGTTCGTGTGTATAAACAGCAACTCTGCATTAGTGGCTTTACCTCCCTGCCTGCTGCTCTTTTCCTGCGGAACGCCAACAAGAACCTCATGTTTTTTCAGCTCCGCTATTGACGCCTCAACCGCTTTCAGCGTTTCATCGGTAGAGATTAAATTAGCAAAGAATCCCATAGAACACCTCACCATACATACATGCCGCCGCGCATATAATTTTTCGCAAGCGTGACAAACTGTATACCGTACTCAGTCGTCTTCCAGTCCGCCCAGCCTTCGAGGTCAGCAAGTGCTGTCGAAAAGTCGTAGCTTACGCTTACGCTATCAACAGACTTGCTGGCTACAAGCCCTTTTGTTTCCGCCGCCTTTATTACTCCGACTGCTCCACTATCAGGGTCTGCACTCATAGTCCTTAAATACAGAACCAGGAAATGCGCAATAGCAAGGCTCATACACACTCGCCAAGCGTCGTGGTATCTCGTTTCCTTGACAAAACTGTCTGCGAATGCTATGTACATATCCATAACAGCCTGGGGAACAAGGGGCTTATCATCTGCTCCCCAGAACTGCGGATATATTTCTTTAAGGTCGTCAGCAGTAAAAGGCGGATTATCTCCGCCTTTTATGTTCGCCGCTCCTGCAATGATTGCCGAAGCGGGTACCCCGCCCGTCACTTTTTCCCACCGCTGTCTTTCTTAGCGCCAGGCTGCTTGGAGGGCTTGCTTTCGTCCTCCGCCTCCAGCTCGTTATTGAGGGAATCGGCGGAGGCGTCCTCTGCTTCCTGCGGCTTGCTGTCGATGGCATTCTGGATATCGCGGTCGCTCTTGCTCTTAATTGCGGTAATAATGCCGTCCTTGCAGCAAGCGTCGAAATACCAGTGCTTCTCAACCCAGCTAGGAATGTCGCCGATAAATCCGGCAGGCATTTCCCAGGTTACCTTGGCGTTATCGGGATTGGTGAAACGTACTCTTTTTGAACACTTAACAAACATCTTGCTTCCTCCTTAAATACCGTCCCAGTAGGTGATGGGCTGCGTATAGAAGAACTCAACCTCCGAAAGATTAGCCATATAAATGCTATCGTAGGAGAGCTTGTCGGTGTTTGGCGCTGTCATAGTCCTTGCAAGAGGAACAAGCTCCTCAACCGCGACAAACTTGTCGTTATTCACATACGCTACCATTCTATCGGTACCGCTTGCTCCTGCGCCCTTACAGAATGAGGTTGCGCCGATAACAAGCTCGCCGCCGTTAAGAGTTGCAACGTTGTTTTCCAGAAGGAACTGCATGATGGTCTTTTCGGCAAGCTCGGATACCCTCTTGGTCTGTAACAGCGTGTACTGCTGATAGGGGATAAGAATGTGGTTTGGAATAGCAGAGAGGTCATACTCTGCTGCCGCCCAGCCTGCCGTAATCGCCGCGTTGATATCTTCGAGGATTTCGTCAGCAGTCTTATCTGCCCACTTGGTCTTGCTCGCTGCGTTAGTCTTAACACCCTGCGTAACAACGTCAGGATTGTTGATTAAGCCGGTTGTTCCGTAGGTCTTAAAGCCGGTGTAGACGTTCATTTCCTGGTGCTTATCGTAATTAAGGCGTATAGCGTCCGTCAGGAGCGATTCAAGGCTTCTACCTACTATCTGTCCCCTCTGCATGTCAACAAAGGGAATGCGGAGAGTTGTTGTATAGATGTGAGTACCGAACGTTTCCTTACCGAACTGTGCCTGTACGATGTTGCCCGTGTTTGCTCCGGCTGCCGATATTGCTCCGTCGCCGCTGCCGTTGCTTACGCCGTAATCAACGTCCATCTTTGCAATGGTGTCAATCCAGCCGCCGCCGACTCTTACGCGAATGTCACGGGGGTATGTAACGCTTGAAAGCGGTTCGGAAATCTTCGGGTCGAGCTTTTCAAGCTCGGAAGCAAGAAAAGCGTTTCCATTCGCGATAGCAGCGTCGTTCATGTTTACGGCTCTTGCTTTCATAAAACCATTCGCCGTAGCGGAGGGCGAGAATACCCCGCCGTCAAATGCTTTCATTTCTCTGTACTTCATTGATTATCCTCCTTACGCTCTGTTCCTTGTAAGCAGAACAAGCTCGGCAACTCCGTTTACGTCGGCAGACCCGCCCCACTGAGCGTTAGTCAACTTGACGCTTTTTTCGCCGTCAGCGACAGCCTCAAAGTCGCCGATATTCTTACCGCTCTCGTCCGCAACTTTTCTTACGTAGACATCACCGCCGATTACAGGTTCTCCCTGCGAACAGATTACGGAAACACTGCCACGCTGAATAACCGTGACCGCCTCTTTCGGCTGATACTCGCCGCCCTTATTCATATAGTCAAACGCAGACTTATGCTCGCTTCCTGCGACGCCGACGAACTTGTCGGCGGTAAAATCTCCGGTGATGGGAATAACGCCTCCGGTACTGTCTGCCATAAGCGCGGAGCCAAAAATTATATTTACCTCCGCATTGTTCGGTCTTGTCACAGCGATAAGGTCGGGATTTCTTGCGAAATTCCCGGCGAATCCGTGATTTAACGATTTCCCGATTACTTTTCCAGCCATTGTGTTAGTCCTCCTTACTTCTTGTTGATGTGCGGGTTTCTCGCGTCGTACGCACTCTGACGAGCCTGCAGGTCGATTTTCTTACCGCTGTCTACCGCCTTTGCTTTCTTGCTCTTGACGGCGTTAATGGCGGCATAGCTGTTCTTCGGCGTGCTGGGCTTAATGCCGTAGCTCTGTCGAATGATTCTCGCCATACTGTCAGCGACGCGCTTCTTCTGATTCGGGTCTTTAATACCAGCGACAGCCTTTTTCGCGTCGCGGATAGCCGACTTAATTGCGGCTCTGTCACCTGCCGAGGTTGTTTTCGGGGATTCCTCCTCGTCGTCGGCAACTTCTTCGTCACAGTTTTCCTCATCGTCAAGAGCAGCGCCCTCCTCGTCGGAAGTATCCTCGTCCGCCGCTTCTTCTCCCTCGTCCATTTCCTCAACGGGCTTTTCGGCGGCTTCCGCTCCGGCGGCTGCTTCGACTTCTTTCTCCAGATCCGCGAGAGGGTCTTCATCAACTCCCTTTGCGCCGGCTTCGAGCTTATCAAGACGTTCAATAATGCCTTTCAGCAGTGCTGTAACATCTTCGTCTTTCGACTGCTCGTTCTTTTCGGAAGCAGGTGCTTCCTCTTTTCTTTCGGGTGCAGGAGCGGGAGCCTGTTCCTCGTCGCTTTCCTCCTGCTTGCTCGCCAGCTCCTCCATAAGCTCGCCGACGACTTCCGGGTCTGCGTCCTGCGTAACTATTCCCATAAACTTTGAGAATATGTTCTGACGCTTTGTGTTCTTCTTCGCCATAAAAAATTTCTCCTTTCGAGTAGTATTGGCTGCGCTGTCTTTTATAGCAACGTCTTTCCCGGCTCTGCCAGAATCGACGAGTGCAACATGATTGCCGCGAATGTTTTTTTGGTATATCTTCCCGCCTTGCTCCACATATTCGCATTTGTAGCCGCAAGAGATTTCCCGCTTTCCATCGTTCACTATTTCTCCGATGGTAACAGGGTCGGTGACGATAATATCTGCGAGAATCTTGTCAGAATCTGCTCCGCTGCCGCGACGAACATCTTTTACAAACCCCCGCTGGAGGTACTGTACGTTCTGCGTAGTGACTTCCTCGGAGGGGTGTTCATCGGTGAATATAGTCCCCTCAAAAGACGCTAACGTTATGGGCGAGAATACCTCGCTTTCCTCACGTGTAACAACAACGATTTCATCTCTGCGTTCGTCTTGCAAGTCTAACTCGCTTCCAAGATACTCCTGCTCCCCGGTTCGTGCTATTGGTACATTTTTGCAGATAAGAAACCCGTTCGGCGTTTCGGAGATATTTGGTGACAACTTTGTTGCGAAATATGCTCTCATTTTCCGCACCACTCCTTTCTTTATACCGCTATCTTCTCAAACTGCTTACGGCTCATTGTACGGATTGCTCCATTGAAATAAACCTTTGCGGGGAAATCCACATAATCAATGTTGACTATGGGTTCGGGGTAACAACGGCAGTTGTATATATCGCCTGCGTGATACTTTCCGGCGCTTTTCATTCCTGCTAATGCTTCTGGGCTTGGTGGGTCATTCCAGTTCACGAGAACGCCGTTCATCTTGGTGTGTGAACCTCTGACGCGCTCATCTTCTGACGTTCTCCAGATATACCAGTCTGCTCCCAGCGACGCGGCTCTTGCTTGTATGAGAGCTGTTTGGGTTTTGCTAACCTCAGTTCTGGCGATTAGTCTTAAACGGGATTTTGCCGTATCGGGGAACCTTTTCATCAAGTCGTCGAGAATATCGGTTGACCGTCGCCCTTTCAGTCCCTCGTTAGCTATGTATGATGTGAGCGTCTGTGAGATTGATTCCGGGAATGTCTTTATAAGACTCGCATTTTCTTTGACTTTAAGCCAAAAGACGCCGCCGTGAGGCTTTTTCAATTCCTCGTGTATCTGCTTATAAATCTCACTTCCACGTCCTGCCTTTGCCGCTGCTTCTCGCCAAGTATTGCTACTGCTTTTGTCGATTTTCGCTGTAAGGCTGTACGCAAGTCTATCGCACCAATCGCTAAATTCCAGCGTTTGTGCATATCGCTTCAACAGCCTCATTGCCTCCTGCGGAGTTTCGGCATTGCTTACAGCCCTCTGCATTGTTGTAACAAGCCCGTTCATAGCGTGTATAAAGCGGCTTTCCGTGGTTTTGTTTGGATTAGTTTTCAAACCGTATCACCGCCGTTGCTTTCATCCGGTGCTTCATTCGGCTTACTTAACATCTCCATAATGTCTGGCGGCTCTCCGCCAATGCCGAAGTCTGAGTCTGCTTTTTCTATATCTTCGTCTGTGATGTTGTTCCACATTCCCGTTGCTCTTGATGATTCACGAAGTTCTTTGAGCGCAATCTGCTGTGAAATAAGCCCTGCCTGGTATGTCGAAACAATCGCCGTGGTTGTCTGCGTGAGGATATTCTTCTTCTCCTCCTCGCTAGGTCTGCGTACAGGCTCAAACTCGAATTCCAGGTCGTCTGGAATTGCTCCAAACTCTGAAATGCACATAATCGGCAATAGCTTATTAAGCATAGGTCGAAGAACCGCTTCCTGCTGTTCCTCTATACTTTCGTAGTAATTTGCCATATCGCTTTCACCGGTAGCATTCATTCCGGCAGGAGAACGTCCGAATAGCTTGGTTACGGGGATTGCTGCCGCGCCCGAAATATCGAGCATAAACATCTCGTATATATCAGACAAACCCGCAAAAGAATACTGATGTGTAGCGAATGTATCCTTTTGCCCAATTATCTGCATGCCCTGGTTGCTACGCATCCAATTCATAAGCGATAGCATAGAGTAAAGGTCTTTCAATGCCGTCGGATTCAACGTTCCTAACTGGTCAAATCCGTCCATTTGATATACCTTTAAGTTGGCTGAAAACACAAGAGCCGCGATATTGTAGCTAGTATTGTCGTATTTTTTCAACTCGGAGTAAACGTGTTCAAGCTCGCTTGTACCCCAATATTGCTCTGCCTGTTCCTCAATATTCGGCAACTTTCTGCCAGGGAAGCGGATAATTCTCGAATGATGTACTTTCACTCCAAATCCAAACGCTTCATCGGCTACAGTATAGTATTTCGGTAAGCCAAATTCCGGGTCGCTTATATTTTCAACAAGTTCTGCACTCGGAGAAATACCGCTCCACCGGTCTACAACAATCAGACCTTTGAAGCTTCCGGGCATTATGAGGTCATAATTAAGGGGCTGGTCGAGCATATCTTCCTGACCCTCAATGACCATAACCGCTGCAGCGCCTCCGTACAATCTGCCCCATTTAAGACCTTCGAGAACTTTTGCCCGAACATCTGTCCTCGCCTCGAGCCGCGCTATCTGCTTCTTGCTCTCTGGACTGATTTGTGATTTTATAGCATACCAATTTTTTACCATATCTTCGGCGGTTACATCAACCAACCTCTTAACAATCCAATTTTCCCTGTAGAGATTGGTTATGGTATTATAGTCCTGCGTAAAGTTGGTTTTGGTGTATTCAGTATACTCCAACAGATTCGGAGTTCCGTATCCCAGGCGTGCCAGCGGATTGCTGAACGCGTCTGTAGCGAATACCGGAGGAACGCCCTTGGAATGGGTTTCAGGGGTTGTAAGAGTCGCTGTGGGCTTATCACGCGCCCGTGCTGCGCAATTACGTTTTCTTTTGCTCATATACACTCAAATCCTTTCTACTCAAATCTTCTCTTTCGATATACGACGCTTGCTACGGCTTCTCTCAACGCTTCACAAGCCGCCGAATTTGTATTGACGGGCTTTTCAACGCCGCGCTCTGCCGCCTTTTCGTCCCATATATAGGTTTTTAACTCGGATATAAGCTTTTCGCAATCTTGGCTGATAAGTAGCTTGTTCAGAGCGAACATTGTATCAACCTTTGATATACTTTTTCTCAAATCCTCGTCCACCACTCTTATACGGTAGCCTCTGTTCCGCAGGAGATTCTTGAACGCTTCCGCTTCTTCGTTTATGGTGACATACACAACATCTTCTGCACGACCGGCAAACTCCTCAAAGTCTGCCAAACACTCGCTGTCGGAGAGCCTGCCTGTGCTGTAATATTCGCTCTCCACTCTGGCTATATCTCCATCGTCGAGGATTTCAAGATATACCGTAGGAATGGCAGAGCCATACCCAACAGCAATATAACGCCTGTATTTATTGGAGTTACGACTGTCGGCGGTTTTTCCCTCGTATGTATTTTCAATGACATCGAAAGCCGGGTAAACAAGCTTATCTCTTTCCGTGATTTGCACTAACTCGGCGAACGCGTCGCTCGTGGCGTCTACCATATCCTTGAATTTACTGCTCGGGAAGCTCTCCAGTTGAGCAAAGTATTCATCGTTCCAGTCTGCTACCACAACGTCGAAATTTCCAGCCTGCCACTGCGCCGCTGCTGGTTCTGCTCGTGTCTCCTTGCTTCCTGTCACGGGTAATATTCTGAAATTTAGTCCTGCGAGAAGTAGAGCGAAGCTTTGAGCTTGAGCTTTTCCCGCCTGACCTGGGTCTTGGGGCAATCTGACTTTGACGCTCCCGTATATAGCATTATCCGTAATGGCGGTACGCTTGATAAGCGTTCGCACATCACCGGCTGATAGTCTTACGTTGATAACATCAATGACAATAAATCTACCGTCCGCCCTGCGTCCCATAAGGACACCAGCGGTATATGCAGACTCACCGCTCTCTGTTTCGGAAGTAGCTGCCAAATCCCACGCACGTACAAACGCTGTAACATCTTTCGGTACGACGGGTAGCATGTTCCCGACTTGATTTCTGTTAAAGAAAAGTCCAGCCGCACTCATGATTTTCCAGTTACCATACAGCAAGCGTTCCCGCTCAACAAGCGGTAGAGCTTCGAGGTTCGCCAAATAAGATGGGTCTAGCTGCATTAGCAATTGGTTATCCTGCAAAGTGCTTGCTATAAAAGTGAAAGATTTAATTGACCAGGGTTTAATACCCTGCTTAATTAAATCCTCCCTAGTATCGCCCCAAACTATGGCTTCGTTTTGACGCGCCATATATCTGATTTTGCCACTCCGCTCTTTAACCGGGTAGCCTGTTTCGGGGTCAATCCACCATTCAATGAGTTTCGCGACCCAACTGTCTGCGTCCGGATTGCATGTTGCCCTAACATACGGCTCAACGCCGCAGGTCGATCGGTTTCTAGACAGCATATAAAAGAACTGACGCTCAGTGAAGTGCGTCAGCTCGTCAAAACCTATGAATGTAATCTGGGAGCCTTGCCAGTCCTGCACATCTTCGTCACGCCCCAAATAATCGAAATACAGTGTGGATTTATTATTCGAGAATGTCCAGTGGTACTTCGGACTCTTGGCGCTGACTGCACCTTTTATCCCGCTGTATATGCTCACACTTGAATCCCAAAGACCTCCCGACACGGAAATCTGCGTATAATTGCGTCGGAAAATCACTGCGCGATAATCCTGCGTGTTCATGTATCGCAACGGTTCCATGAGAAGTGCAAATGTCTTTCCGCCTCCGGCTGCTCCGCCATACACGGCTATATTTGCGTTTGTTGACAGGAATTGTTCCTGCGGACCTCTTTGAGGCTTGATTACCCTATTAGCCATTATCCCCATCCTTTTGAGGCAGATAAATATCGACCGTTGTTTCGTCGATTTCTTCCCGGCTCTGCTCCAACGCCGCTACTCCCATGTTTGCGCGTTCCATCTCTGCACCAAGCTTCATAAACTCCTTTATGTCTTTCGGTGACAGTGACTCAATCGGTAAAGTTTGCAATGCTTCGTATGCTTTTTTTTGAAACTGCACAGCCATACCAATCTGCCGCTTTCGCATTGCCTGGAACGCTTTCTTTTCGGATTGAACCTCCTTTCTCTTTATCTCGTTGTCGTAATCGCGTGCGCGGCTCACCCAATTCCACTGGCTACTCCACCTGCCCAAAAGCTGTGTACTTTTGTTCAACTTTTGTGCAACTTTTCTTATACTCCGTTCTTCTCCCAGTTTGCAATAGAGGTCAAAGGCTTCAAACGCTTTTGTGGACTCGCCTGGTTGACGTTCCCAAGCATATTCACTCTTCGCATTTCTCGCCATTATCCTCCTCTCCTTTGATGGCGTATTTATATACTACGTCGCCGTTTTCGTCGCGTCGAACAGGGCGCAATATGCCGCCGTACCCCTTTGCCGGACTTGTTGCCTTGCCAGGGCTGTTCCAGTTGTCTCTTAAAAACTGCGCCATAGTTGTATCGTATTTCAGCGCTCGCGCCTTATTGCTACCCGTGTTATACCCTGCTGCTTCGCACCACGGGAAACCGAAATACTTGTTTATTCCGTCCGCGATATCGGAGAAATGCACTTCCCCTTTCTCCCTCGCGGTGATGATTGCCTGACCTATGTTACCTTGCTGGCTAACTCCCCATTCGGGAGGCACACCGCAACAGTTACAAGCGTCGTTGCATTCGCGGCAAAATGCGTCACTTACGTGAAATCTCATACCCAAACTGTGTACAAAATCTCTCATTTCATGAATTATCGGAGCTTTTATTGCTCGGTTCAGCCTCTTGTAGCCGCTCTGCTTGCTGTTGTCCATATAGAACTTGTGGATATCAAATCCACATATCTCACTCATCTTTGCGTAACGCTGTTTGAGGTCGTCGTTCGCCCGTGACTCCATACAGAAAAATTCAGTTGTCACACTATCTGCTCCGGCTTCGTGTGCCTTTTCTATAAGCTGCTTAAAGTCGGTTGATACGCCTATGATAAATGGGCGCAAGCGGAGTGTGACGTGTATTCCTATATCCGCGAGCCGCTTTATTGCTGCTAAACGTTCCTGCGGAGAGGCTACGCCTTTTTCCATTCGACGAGCCTTGTCTGGGTCGGCGGTGATGATTGAGATTTTGACGTGCCAATTATGAGTGTGCTTTCGGAACAAGCTCATATAGCGTTCGTCCTCTGTCCACCACGCCGCTTTGGTACTAAACGACAGCGGGTAATCTATCTTGTCAAAATACTTCAACAATTCCAGCGTCGTTCCAAATCTACGTTCCCACTCGTCGAACTCGTCAGCAAGTCCACCCCACTGCATTATGCGGCGGTTCTGTATGTAAGGGAAGAATTGCGCCTCACACTTGGAAACGGCAGAACGGTCATTCCGCGCTGCTGCCTCGAATAAGTTTATTACTTTCTTAGGATTTACGCTTCTCGGCAATCCGCCTCCGATATACCCGTCGAGCGTATGGCTCTTTTGGAAATACGAAAAGCAGTAAAGGCAATTGTACGCGCATTTGCTGTATGTGTCAAAGCTCATTGGCATAGAGCAGTCTGGCGTTTCCATGCTCCAGCGTGGACTACTGTAATCCTGCTTAATGTCTTTCTTATCCTTTTCTTTTCCCTCAGTTTCTATAATCTCACCATTAAATGATTTGCCATATCGAAGAAAATTATTCTTTGACTTTGTCTTTGTGGCTTTTACGAACGTTGTTGTGATTGTCGAGCCTGCGTCCTGCAATCGCTCCATTGATGTAAGAACGCTACATTTTACCAAGTACAGCTTTGTCTCAACTCCGAGGCTTTTTACATAATCGAATATACTCGGTGTATTTATCCTGTCGCCCTCCATGACTATATCGTAGCCTTTTTTCAAGAGAACTGGCAAAAGCCCCTTTATCCGTTCCTGCGAATTGTATGAGAGGGTATCCGTCCCCTCTGTCCGCTTGCCTATTCCGTACCTGCCGAGAGCTGCTGTGTTGCCGCAAACCGTATAGGGGATAATGTCCTCAATTACTTTTATTTTGCCAGAAAGAAATTTCTGTTTTACAAACGAGGTCTTTCCGCTACCAGACTGACCTATAACTATGTAAATCATACCTATTCCTCCTCTACTCTGATTACGGTCGTTCCTGTCCCCTCTTTTACCTGTCCCTCGTAGCCGTTATTATCCGCCCAGGCTTTTGCAGCCGAATTGTTTTCAAATACGAGTGTCACGACCCAACTCCCTCCGAGTACCTGTTCTTCTGGGTCGTCGTCCCAGTCGCCGTAGTCGTCGGTATTGAATTCAAGATCGTCATTGTCTGCCAGCAATACTGCAATCTCCTCCGGCGTAAATCCTGTTACGCTTGCGACCTCGTAATCAAAGTCACGGAGCATTTTTTCCAGCTTGTCGAAATCCCACCTGCCCTTTATTTTATTTAAGGCGACATTCAACAGCTTTTCGTCGTGTTCGTCCAAATCTACTACGGAGCAGGGTACTGTTTTATACCCCAGACTTTTCAGAACGGCAAGCCTTTGATGTCCTCCTACGACATTACGTGTCCGCTTGTTCCACACAATAGGCTCTGTGTTCCCGAACTCCTTAATACTTCGTTCCAGTTTTTCCCATTCTGGCATTCCCGGTTCAAGCTCTACTCTTGGATTGTAGGGCGCGGGGTTTAGCTCCTCGATTTTAATCTCCTGTACCAAATTCATCGCCCTCCATTTTTATTGTGATATTGTGGGAAGTCCCATCGAATTTACGTTCCTGCCCTCTATCTTTCAGCCACTTTTCGGCTGCTTCCTTTGACGGAAAAGAAAAGAATATTTTGAAATCCTTTTCCGGTTTTTCGGACTTCTCCTCTTTCGGTTCACTTTCTTCTCCGCCGTCCGAGACGTCCGAGTCGTCCTCATAGCTGAATGCAGGCGGAGTGGTTTCCTTTCCGAAAAGTCCGTCCAGCTCCTCTGTCGTATAGCCTGTGAACTGGATATCTTCGTCCGAAAACTCGGCAAACAGTTCTTCTAATTTTCCGAAGTCCCATTCGCCGTCAATCTTATTGAGCGCAACATTCAGAAGCTTCTCTTTATCTGCGTCTACGTCTATCACTACGACCTCTGTTTCGCAGATACCCATTTCTTTGAGGACCTTTAGCCTCTGATGTCCGCTGACGAGGTTGCCTGTAGTGCGGTTGACGATAAGCGGTGTCGCTACACCAAATTTCTCCAAGGAGTTCTTTAAAGCTTCGTACTCCGCGTCGCCCGGCTTTAACATTATGCGAGGATTGTATTTTGCGGGCTGTATTTCGTCGAGTTTCATTATCGCCGTTTCCATTTATTTATCGTCCTTTCCCCTTTTCAGAAAACAAGCAAGCCGCCCACAATTTTACTCGTGGGCGGCTCTTTGCCTCTCAATACATTTTTTCTACTTTATTATAACATAGGCGAATATGCCCTGTCAATGCCCGATTTTTGCCCTCGCGAACGTCACATGTTTTCAAGCGCTCCTATTCCGAAAAATAGGGTAGACAAATCAGCGACACAGGCGTCGATGTCTTTGTAAACTGTTCTTTCCCCGATGTTTTCAGCAAGCGCAATCTCAGTGACTGTCTTTGAATTTGGAGATAAATAAAGGTCGCGCAGGGCTCTCCAGCGGCGTTGACTCTCAGCCTTTCCAGACTGGTTACATGACGCCTCGTAAATATCCAGCATTCTGTTGACATGTGTCATTATAATTTTCGTTCGAACACAGCTCTGCTTAATGCTCTCTATGTACATATCGTCGTCATAGATACCGCTATTCATTCGAGCGAGAATTTCCGCAAAATCTGCGCTGTTTTCCTCCGCGCTGTCAACGTCGTAAACTGCGTTTTTGTAATGCGCCTGCAAAGTCCGGTAATTTTTTAAAAGCAGCTTTGTGTTGTGAAGTTTACGGTCTAGCTTCTTTTTACGGTATTTGTCCTGTTCCCTCTCTATGGCTTTGACTGCGGCTGCTGCTCCTACTTCTGCACCCGCCTGTGCCCCGATTGTTGCTCCCAGATTTAGCGCTGCTTGAATCTTCTCCTCCAGGTCGTTCAGCTTACTTTCAATAGCCGTGTTCACAGCCGCCTGCACAAGTTTCTCTATATCCGCAATGTTCATCTTTAGCCTCCATGATAAAATTTCTTTCGAGCGTCAGCTTTCGATTTAAGGGTAGCTAAGTGTTGATGGTGCTGTTCCCCCAATCCTCCACCATTGCCTCAAGCTGCTCCTTTGGAAGTGGGATAATGCCTACAGACTCCGCGTCCGCTTTCACTCGGTCAATAAGCCGTGCCATCTGCCTGGTGTCGTACACGCTCGAACCGTGATACGCAAATACAAGCTTATACCCCGGTATCTTACTATCGTCTATTACATCACAGAACCAGCCAACGCCGTGCGACTCCCATATCCGCGAGAACTCCTCTACGGCTATCGCTTTTATAGGGAGGGGAGTGTACTCTCCCCCCTCCCGTATGTTCCTGCGGTATACTTCCTCTTTGGTACAGCCCACCACTTCCGCAATCTCAGTACATAACGCCCACATATAGGCGTTCGCTTCCAAGCTACGTTTCTTCCGCCGCCGTGTGATTTCAAACTCACCGGGCTTGAACGGGTCGTTTTTCAGCGCGAACCGCAGAGCGTCGGTATGTGTTGTTTTCAAGATAAGCTCGTCGCCGCTTATCTTAAAGCCTTTTATGTTCAAGCTATCACCGCTTTCTGAATATCTGGTCTTGCTCATTCCAGCCGGAATAATGAGATTTTAAGTAATCTGCGAGGAAGTCGCGCATATCATCCCTGCCAGCTCCGTCAAAGCTCCTATGGCAATCAATGCAAAGGGTTATGAGGTTTTGCGGCACTCCCTTACCTCCTTGTGATCTGCTTATAAAATGAGCAAGCTCAATTGGCTTGTCCGTTCTTCCGCAGTAAACACACCTGCGTTCGTCCCGTCTGTGAACCTCGTGCCTGCTCTGGGCGCTTATGTCGGTATTCTTTCTACGTTCGGTCACAGTCTGTTACCTCCACATAGCACCACGACTGCGGCGGTTTTGATATTTCGAAATCTTCCCATTCGCAATAAGCTGGTTCTTCCAAGCTACTTGTGCAATAATACTTACAATTCTCGCAATTGTGAGAGCACGGCTTTTCAAAAAAGCTCAATTCTTTCGGCTTTTTGTAAATTTTCAGATTGGAGATATGCCAACCCCAAAACGTCTTGCAGAATCCCTCGCCGATGTACGCCTTAACGTCATCGAACGTCATGCGGCACGAATGTAAGAATTCACAGTCATCGGGATTATCAGCTTCGTTTGATGTGAGAATCTCGAAATCTCTGCGATCATCGTCATCGGGGAAATCATCATCGCGAAATATCTGCCGAATATCCTGGTAAACATTATCTTCCTTGCAAAACTCAGCTTCATACTCGGAGATACTGTCGCAGACAAATTCTCCAATGACTTTCTGCTCGTAAGGATTTGAATACACCGAATATGTTGTAATGAATACCGGTTTCCCGTGGTAAATCTCGCCGTAGTCTTCATCGCCATCTTTCATTACATACATCAACCGGTCTTTGCTCTTAGACTGATATATGTAACACTTAAATGGCGTTTCAATTTTCGGTCTGGTCTTGCGTACTTCAATGGTTTTCTTGCCGCTTGCGATAAGCCCGCACCATTTCGGCTGTATGCTTAGCAATACTGCTTTATCATTCATTAGCTTCTGCCCTCCTGTTCCAATCTGTCTTTGCTTCGGTCTTTGTTTTGTGCAGAGCTGTTTCTTTGCCACACACTATGCATTTGTACAAATAACCACGTTTCGTTCTCTGTGCAGATTTGCTCTTGCGATAAAGAGGCTCAGGATATCCGCCACACTTGCATTTAAGTTTCTTCATCATCAGCCCTCCGGTTCCAGAGTTCATCAGCCTCTTTTTCGCCCCTCTCGCTGTTATATGCTCCCTGGACTTTTACGCCGCATGTATTGCACTCAACGTAAGTGCTGGCGAAATTATCAACGTAATAGTCTAAATCGGTGCTCCCACAGAACGGGCAGGGCTTTAATTCTAATTCGGTTTCAGACATTATGTTTTCCTTTCTCAACTTAGCAAATATCCCATGAACAAATCAAAGCCTTTATAGCTTTTGTCATCGGGAAGCCATTCTATATCTAAATCGCATACTTCTGTCCAGAGTTCATCAAGCTCATGATCATATGATGAGGTATCGCATTCATAGCGATTGTGGAGGCAGTATGCAGTCCACAGGCACCGTAACTGTTCTAGGCAGATTGTGTTACCAAGATCGTTTTCTTTGATATACTCTTTTATGAAGTCAAATTCTTTTGTCGCGGTCATTCGGTGTCACCTCCGTCCTTTGTTCCGAAAACCTTTGCAGCTTCTGACGGGCTTTTAGCTTTTACAAGCCCCACATAGTCACAGCACGAGCATTTCACAGCATACAGCCTTTCCTCTGCATAGTAGGTTTTAAGCCGTCTCCCGCAGATTTTGCAGCGTATATCTTCGGGCGTTCTCTTGTACATTGCAGGAGCGCAATGCGCTGCGTG
>ENA-ORLU01000580-ORLU01000580.1-human-gut-metagenome-genome-assembly--contig:-NODE-580-length-33990-cov-5.128535_pt1 | contig 33990 bp, 25 predicted proteins | sample MGYA00243009_ERZ508833 | MGnify/ENA primary metagenome ERZ508833 (study PRJEB26277, sample SAMN04329763) | human gut metagenome | biome: human-associated habitat | host: Homo sapiens | place: USA...
AGTAACTTCCATTCCTTTTTCAATTATCTCACACCAAAATCAGCTCCTCTCTCCGGCTTATCTTTTCCCTGTTTTTCTTGAATAATCTTCTTATTGATTTCAAGCCGTTCATGAATGGATAATTTCTTATCTTTTCCATCTACCGTCTGCTTCTGCTGTGCCATTTTTCTATCTGTCTTTCCTGCCTCCTTAACCACTGCATTCGCTTCGGTACTTATTACTCGCTCATCTGCTCTTCCTTCATTTCTTTCCGCTACCTGCTGTTCTCGTCTCTCCTTCACACCTTGTTCTTCCAGGTTGCAAAAGCTCTGCAGATACGGAAGCACATGGTTCTGCATGTCTGTCAGATCTTCCATATACTTCTGATATTCTTCATTGCCTTTTCCTTGCTGATAGCTGATCCAGCTTTCATCCGTCAACTTCATTTCATTCTGCAGCTTTAACTGACTGAGAAGACCTCCGTTGCCAGTGCCAATATCTATTTTCCCTTTGAAATGATGCAGCATCTTGTCGCCCTTCTCAGCATAATATACTGTAAAAAACATCTGTGCTGTCGTTTTTGGTTCGTTGGTGTTGGGATCACGATCAGCATACCAGGCTTTGTCCTGTTCTACGGTTTTTGAATCCAGATCAGATAACTTTTGACATCTTGGATTCCCCAGTTCACTTTTCTCACAATAATTCACATACACCATCGGTTCCATATCTTTTGGAAGCTCCGGTTCATAGGCTTTCAGTCTTTCCATCAATACGCCTGCACGAACAGACAGGTCGCATTCTTCGTCTACAATATCCTTCAAGTAAGAAACATAATAATGAATATTACCGCTTTGCAAATCCAACATCACCTCTTGTACCGTATTTTCTCCCATCTCAACATTATCCCGATACTCATACGGATCAAAAGCTTCTGCAATCTCATCCAATGCCTCTGCCAGCTGTTCTGTGGTCATCTTCTCTGGATACATTGCTTCCCGAACATCCCTCATCGGTACATACTTGTAGTCCGGCAATGCTTCATGAATTTTCTCAATCCCTTCCCGTACCAGTGCAAGCTCTCCATAAAACCGAACATCATCCATCAGATTTCCAAGTACTGTATTTCCTTTTACGATTGCAAATTCAGCATCATCGTAGTAACTGTCTTCCGGTTTCAAATCTAAGACTTCCAAATAAAACGATATATATTTCTCACCAAAACGACCATAATTACGCTGACTTGCTCAATGGTGCTCTATACGGATTTGATTTTGATCTGACCGAATCAGAGATACTCCTGTACAATGCAAGTAAGTTATTATCTCCTCTACAGCGCATTGAAAAAAGTTTTCACAAATTTATAGGAGGTGTTTAACATTAAAGAAATTTACACTAATTTAGGAACATATAATTTGAGAGCTCGCATAAGTGTTGGAATTATTTTTTTAGCACCTTGGCTTCTTGAATTATATCTACTCATTCCGGAAATTAATAGTATATCATCAACATTAATTGTTGGAATAATCACTTATGGACTTTGCAATATAATTATTGTATATTGTAGACTTCCTGGTGTTAAAGCAATGAAAAAGTGTTTCCCAAATTTACTGCCTGCACAAGAAGCATTACTGCCTTCCAATCACTATATTGATTCCATTACAAAACACAGATATTACCATTTCTTTTCGGAGCATATGCAAGATTTTAAAATATTTCCAAGCGACTCAGAAATGACCCCTTATGTATCCTCTGCAGTAACTTGGTTAATATCTCAAACCCGAGACAGTTCTAAGTTTCCTCTGATTACTGAAGAAAATATTAACTTTGGGTTTACTTATAATTTACTAGGGTTAAAACCATATGGAATAGTATTGTCTATAGTAGGGATAATCATTAATCTTATGCTATTATATCCATATTTTCCCAATTTCACTAACTGCTCAAAAATTATGGCATGCTTAATAGTCAACTTACTTTTTTTACTTCTTTGGATATTCGTTATAACTCAACAGCTTGTAATATCCGCTGGAAGGAAATATGCCCGTGCATTATTATCTGCTTGTGATTCTAATCTTTGGGATTAAATTCATAGCTGGTGTTTGTACATTCATACACCAGCTATTATTCATGTATAACTACCTCGGTCCCATAAACCGATCACCATTCAAATGTATCATATGCTCCGGCATTTCAGCGATCCAGACCTCTGTTTCCCATGCAAGTTCTTCAGCAAATTTCTTATACGTCTTGAAATCCAGAAATGCTGTTACAAATATTTTTCCTGCCGTAACATCTTTTGTCATATCTGTGATTTCCAATATACGTTTCGGATCCATCGGCCCTACAGACGTTACCGACTCAATAAAATAAATCCAGTTCTTATCCTCACGATATAGCACTACATCAGGCATCTTATCATGTAACGTAATTTCAAATCCCAGTTCTTTTAATTTTTCTACATTCTTTACCAGATCTTTTTCTATTGTATCGCCAACGTACAAGCACTCAGAATTTGGTGCAAATCTTGGTGCAAATTCCTCGATAATGGCTTTTTGCAGCTCATTATGCTTACCCGTAGAAAATTTAAAACTTTCGCCATTTATATTTACCGGCATCATTGTCATCTTCTTTTTGGAAGCGTACAAATCAATTAACTTTTCATGGTAACAAAGGAAGCGTTTTATAGATTCCTTCCACGCTGGTGTTTCCATCGTTCTCAGTATTTTGACTGTTTCTTCCGTCAATCTGTAGCGATAGTTCGGACTGTTGGTTGCTTTTCCATTATCCTCTATCAAAGCTGCAGTACGAAATCTATGCAAAGCCTGTTTTCTAAACGTTTCTCTACTGTTTTCCGCATAACTCATACCATAAAATGTATTAACAAACTGAATAATATCATGAATACGAATCCACTCATTTGTTGCTTCACTCCATGACATATCCGGCTTTATTCCTGCCATAGCCAGTATCACATAGCAGCATATATCCGCTTGCTGTGCTTTGGGCATACCTATTGTTTGCAGAAATTCTCTTGTTTCTTCTATTTTCTTATCCACAGTATCCCTCCAATATCAAATTACAATTTGCCTCCGAATAATCCTTACTTTTAAGCACTTTTCTGCCCATTTCCTGAATATCCTCTAAATCCGGCACAGGCATTGCATTAATCTCTGTTGAATTAACCTGCGTAGACCCATTCAAAATACGATAATATTCGTCATAAAGTGTAGAATTAAATAATACATACAACCCATACACCAGACATTCTGACATTTCCGTTAATACACCGTCCACAAAATTAATTTTATTCTGTGTACTTATCTTTTGGTACTGCGGAAATCTTTTGGCTAAATATACTCCACACTGTAGTCTTCGAGGTTCTTCTTTCGCTGTAAATCGCTTTACAAATAAATAGTTTTTGTTATCTTGCATTAATCCCTTTTGTTCTGTTACCACATATTCATGTTCTTTCTGGATTGGAAATTCTACCTTTCCTTGCTTTATATGCTGTGAATAAAATAAAGGTATTGCCCCTTCTTCCGCTTCATCCCTCAAAATATCACGATTACGGAAATCTACGGTCAATCCCGTTTTCATTTTTACGCCTATTGCCGGAAGCGTCTTATCAAACCTATGCAGCTTCTTTAATACTTCCACTTCATTTTCATCTGTTACAAGATAAACATAATAGTCTGATCCTGCTACAACCAGATCGTACGGAACAGTTAATGATGTCAACTCTCCAAAATCACTGTTTGATTTCGATTATTTAATCGTAACTGTTCCTGGCTTTTCACTCGTCTTCCTTACTTTAATAATAATTGTTTCCTGTAACACACTTTCTTTGTCAAAAACCTTATTTCTGCTGACAAAAAGATGAATATGTTCCAATTTTCCTTCTGTCAGGAAATATTCCCGAAAACGTTTAAAATACGCTCCTGATGTCCATGACCTTGGAATGATGTAAACCATCTCTCCATTTTCACATAAATTAAATAATCCCATAGACGCAAAAATGAAATATAAATTCGGTGCACCAAAACATACATCTCGAATCCCTCTTGCTTCTGGCGCATCTTTCGGAATTTTCATATACGGCGGATTTCCAATCACAAAATCATATTTCTTAGGCTCTGCATTTCCTCCCAACATATGATTAAAATCCAGATACTGACTCAGAATATAGTTATCTTCAACGATATTAACTGTAAGTTTTTTCTTTGTCTCTTCTTTACAATATTCCAAATTACGTTTCAACAGTGGCAATACATTTTCATCATTCTCATAACAGGTAAGTTCAATCTCCTGAATAGAATCTATTGTTTCCAATCGCTCAATAAAGGCACATGATAATATACCTGAGCCAGCCCCTGCATCAAGCACACTTACTTTGCCTGTTTTCTCATCTACCTTATATAATCCCGCCATAAAACGGGCAGTTTCCATACTGGTAAAGAATTGTCCGTATTTTTTACGTTCTTTTTTCGGCATACTCTCTATATATTCGTTTGTAAGTTCTATAATTTTTTCTAGCATATTCTACCTACCTACAAGCCTTCTATTTCTTATTATTATACAATAACTTACTACCTTTTTCAACGCTCTTTTGCAAACGTACGTTCTGTTTTTTCTGTAAATTAAAACCATAAAGGGCAGCTAAAAAGCCGCCCTACACTCTACGCATAAACAATCTCTTTTTCCACAATCTCCTCAGCACATGCCCGGATATTATTCATTCTCCCAACCCATGCCATCTGATCCTGCATCTTCAATTCTTCCGTCACACCCCACTGTTCAGCCATCTGTTCCATCAATATCTCAACTTTTTCTCTTACTTCCTTATCAACCTGATTTAAATGCTCCGTCAGTTTCCCGGTCAGTACCAGATATTGATACCTGGCACTCCTGTGTTCCTTCAAAAACTGTTTTCGCATTATTCCATACTTCCTATATGTAGGTTCTTCCTCATTGATTTCCAAGTCTGGCAGATAATAATCTCCATGCAGTGTGTAGTTCAGTCCGTTCTTTTCATCATAAATCTGTTTCTTCATATTCTTACAACTCCATTCCTCTGTACTTTGCTTTATTCTTCTTAATTTTTGCATTGTGTTCTTCACTTCGTTCTCTTGCCCATTGTATACGGTCACCTATTTTTTTCGGCATCTGCTCTTTCTGTTTTTTCGCTTCAAGTTCCGTCTGCATCCGGATATCGTCCTGCACCAGTCGTTCTACCATATCTTTCCCCAACATGCGTAAAAGTCGGTTATACCTGTCTGCAATTCCCTGCAGTATTTCTTTCTCACCAGACAATTTCTGATAATCTTTCTGAACTTCTGCCAGTTCCTTTTTTGTTTTTTCATGCTCTTGCTTTTTCTTCTGAAACTTACTTTTCCAACTATCTCTTTCTCTTGTGAGTTCTTTCACCTGTGCAGCCATCGCACCGATTTTGTTTTTCATTTCAATGAATAATGGTTTTATTTTCTTATCCCGGTAAGTTACCGCACGTTCCAATGCTGTAGCTTCCGGCAGAAATGTTTTAATCATTCCATATTCTTTTATTTCCTTACTGACATTATCCATCACTGGTTGCAGGAATTCTCTTCTGTCCTCCAGTTTTTTCAATTCCGTTTCTGCTTTCTCCGCACGTTTTTCCGCTATCTCTTTATCTTTCTGGAACTGAATTTTTTCTTCTTCCAGTAGCTTAATATCTGCCCTTGCGTCCGCAATCTGAGAAGTCAGGTCTTCATTCTCTGCTGTCAGATTTTCTTTTTCCTGCTCCAGTTCCTGCACTTCCTTTTTGCGTTCTTTTTTCTTGAAATTGTAAACATCCAGATGCTCTTCATGTGTGCCTTTCTGTTCCCATTCAATTCCATGCTGTTTTGCGATTTCAGCCAGCACTTCTTTTTCATGATTTATCCATTGATTCAGTTCTGTGTCATGCTTATTTCCACCTTGAAATCCAAGACTTTTCAATGCCTGTTTCAATGAAACTCTGGTATCCATTCCTTTTCCCTTCCAGTTAGTCACATAAGGTACAAAATCAATATGAAGATGTGGAGTAGCTTCATCCTGATGCAGATAGCAGCTAAATACCCGAAGTGTCGGATTCCGCTTCTGGAAGTCTTTCACATATTCGTCCAGTACCTTTACAGCCAGATTTCCTTCTGCCGTACCAACTGCCATATCCTCACGATTTCCTATCTGAAAAATCACTTCATGGAACAGCTTCTCCTGTTTTCCCTGCCGGATTTTTTCATAGTAATTTGTAATCTGCCGATCCTTTCTTTTCCCGACATTGTATCTCTCCACAGCATTGTCAAACAGCTCTTTATAAACTTCTTTCAGATTCTCATTCTTATAACAAATGTTCAATTGTACTCTGTCTGAATCTACATTTTCTGCTATAAAATCTCGCCTGTTATGAGCCAGCGAACCGGCTCCGATCATGCCGCTGATTGTCCGTTTCATCATAAATTTTCTCACCTCTTTTCTACTCGAGTGACTGACATGGCACATAATTTTTATTTACGCCAGTTATGGCGATATTTAAGAAATTTTCGCCGGATACGGCGGTTTTGTTACTTTTGTCAAAAGTAACGCAAAAGCACTTTCGACAGCCGTACCGTCCATCAAAAGTCCCCTTGCGCCCTGCCGGGGGCATAACGTCCTTATGGACGTCTGTTCTGCACCGACCGAAGTGGATCATAGATCTGTTTATTCTGGTATCCTCGCCTGCACATATTCCAAATCTCCACAATAAGGCGTTCCCACCAGATACCATTCTCTTGCCAGATTCATCTCCATTCTGGTCTGTACCCATTCATCATCTACCAGCACTTCCAGTCCTTCTCCACAGTGAAATCCTGTATCAATCCATAAATCTGATGATAATAATCCATATCTTCCATTGCTGCTGTTATATCCTAATCTTCCCTGTTTCATCATTTTCTGCTCCTTTCCAGTCTGTAAACGGAATTTGTAAACGGAGTTCAAAAGATTTTAAAAGTTAACGTTTTAAGTTTTTTCTTCAAGTTCCGTTTACATCGTTTACAATAATCTTTACTCAAACGGTATTTCCAACTGTTCCGGTACTTCTATAAATCCGTCTTTATCTTTCTTCACCGAATCTTTCATCCGTTTCCATGACCGCTGTATTCCATATTCCTTTCCGAATCGATGTGTACCATGTGGTTTCCAGCCTACAATCGCATTGTTCATAATATTGGCAATTTCTTTACCTTCCCACTGTTTCATTTCTCCGGTTCGATGTAGCGCTTCATCGAACAGAATTCTGGTACATACATACTCGTCATCGTAGTCATCAAGAAATGCCTGTATGATTCCGGCATTGGTATCTTCCGGCATAAATTCTTTTTGCAGACGCTTTGCCTCTTCCTCAATTTCCTTTGTGAATCCTAAGAACACATTTCCCTGTCGATACAGTACCATTGCCTCCGCCCAGGCCTGTTCGATATAAGCTTTGCTCTCTGCTTCATTATCCAGAATATGAACTTCTGCTTTCGACATATCTGTCATCACCGGAGCAAATCGTCTGTTTCCGGTTCTGTCCAGCGGAAGGAAATTCAGATCATTTGAAGTACCACAAAATACACACTGTCGTGGTCTGTCTTCCGGGTGAACTTCATAAGGTACTTTGTAAGTTTCTTTCTGTCTGCTCAAAAACGATTTTATCTGTTCAATATTCTTTGCTGTGATAGTTGCTTTCATTTCCCCCATTTCGATAATCCAGTGATTCTGCAGTTTTCTGTAAATATTTTCATCATCCAGATGATCCAGATTGTCGCTGAACCATTCTTCTTTTATCGCCAGATATTTGAAAAACGTAGACTTTCCGGCTCCCTGACTTCCAACCAGGCACAGCATAATGTCATATTTTATTCCCGGTTCATAAATTCTTGAAATCGCTGCCAACATGTGCATTTTCATTACTCCGATTGTGTATTTGCTCTTTTCTGCTCCCAGAAAATGCGGAAGCATATTTTCTATTCTTGGAATTCCGTCCCAAACCAGGCTCTCCAGATAATCTCTGATTGGGTGATATTTATTTTCATTGGAAACAATATCTATTCCCGCTTTGATCACACGCTCACTTGTTATTTCATAATGCTCTTCCAGATACATTTTCAGATTGTATTCGTCTGTATCTGTGACCGTAGGACTGTTATTTCTCCGCTCCCATGGCACCTCTTTTACAATGTCCATTCTTCCGGAAAGCTCATTTCGTTTAATCGCTTTTTTCAGTACCGGATCATTTTGAAGTACCGTTACACAGTTTCTGATTGTCTGCTTTGTTCTTCCCTTATCCGTATGCTCCAACATATCATTAACATCTTCTGTTGTAATCATCTCCTCGTTCACAATATCTTCTAATTCCATCAAGGACTTCTCGCTGATATTCATCAATTCTTTCTTCAATTCGTTCAACCTCCCTTCTCTTCATCTTGAAAAATTCTGCAATTTCTTCTCCTGTTCCAAACATCAGCACGTCCAGATAGTCATTTATCTTTCTTTCATTTGCCAATGCCTCCGTAAATAATTCGTGCCACTCTTCTTCTGGTTCTGGTCTGTAAAACTCTTTCCAGAACTGAATCCATTTCAGATATCTGATCAGCACGTCTGTTGCATGTTTCAACCACTGCTCCAGTTTTTCTCTGATCATCACAACTTTAGGTTTCTTTGATATCAAAGTATTCCTGCTTTGGTGCGTCCTTTTGTATTTGTTTCTGTCTTCGTTTTTTATATTCAGTCCAAAATCTTCTATCATCTTTTTCGCAGCTTCATACTGTGATATTCCAAATAACCTTGCTGTAAAATCTATCGCATCACCGCCCACTCCACATGCAAAGCAGTGATATATTTTATCTGCCTTCATACTTGGGTGTCGGTCTTTATGAAACGGACAACACGCCATTCCATTTCTTTTTACTTTAATCCCGTAATGCTCCGCAGCCTGTCTGGCTGTCACACATTCTTTTACCTGTTCAAATAATGTCACTTCCACCTCCTGCCCCTCCGGGCAAGTCTCTGATGAACAGATATTCGGGAATTGTTGTATCGTTCAATTCGTGATATACTGAATCTGCCAAGATGATATATCAGTGAATCTGATTATCAGAGAACTTGCTCAGATATTTTGTCTGGGCTTTTTCTTTTTGTCTGTTAGTAGCCATAGTTCCACTCCTTATACGAATCTCCTTGTTGGGATAATGATAATTTCAAATTTGCTTCCATCCTCTAATTCAAGAAGAATCGCATAATCCGAATCTCAATCCGGTAAAACGGAACTTATCTTCAGCTTCTTACTGTAATTGAGCGTATCAAATATTTTTCTGACTACTTTCTTTGTTTTCATGTGTCTTTTCCTCCATATTTAACGTTTGTTGTCCAACATCTCAGCTACCTTTTTTTGCTGTGACGGATACAGGTGACCATAAGTATTTAATGTCATCTGAATATCTTTGTGCCCCAGTCTTTCCTTGATGATCAGTGGCTCTACACCCTGATAAATCAGATATGCTACATGGCTGTGACGGATATCATGCACTCTGATTGGTTTTACACCGGTCAATGCTTCATATTTCTTGAGCCGTTTCTGCAGTGTTCTCGCCACAATCGGAAATAACCGCTGATTTTCCGGAAATCCATAATGCTTCTTCGCATACTCCTGCACCTCTTCTTTAAGAAAATTAGGAATATCAATAGTACGGACTGAATTTTCTGTTTTTGGAGTATCAATCACATCTCTTTTCCTGATCCGGTTATAAGTCTTATTGATATGCAAAAGATTACCACTCATATCAAAGTCTGAAAGACTCAATGCCAGAAGTTCTCCTTCCCTGATTCCTGTCCAGAACAGGATTTCAAATATCAGATAATCCTCACTCTCTGGCTCAATCCCGGCGATAAAGCTGTCATATTCTGCTTTCGTCCAAAATTCCAGCTTATTAGCATCCGATTTCCCCATCTTTTTTACTTTCTTACATGGATTTTCCTTCAGATTGTAAATTTTCTGTGCATGATTAAACAGTGCATTTAACTGATTCTGGATCATACGCTCATAAGTCTTGCTGTATCCTTTTTCCTGAATGGTATTCTGCCACTGGATAATCTCTGCCGGTGTGATCTCATTCATTTTTCTTGTCCCAAAATACGGAACAATATGCTTGTTCATCATGTGCTGCTTATTACGGATTGAATTTTCTTTCAGTTCATTCTTTTTATCTTCAAAATAAACTTGAATAAAACTGTTCATCTCCATCTTCATATCCGCTGCAGTCTTTCTTATGAATTCCTTCTCATAATTCAATGCTTCTTTCTTAGTCTTGAACCCTCTTTTCAGCTTCTGCGTTTTCTTTCCTGTCCAGTCAACATAACGGAAGCTCACATACCAGGTTCCCTGTGTTTTGTCTTTGTAAGCTGACATCGTAAATCCTCCTTCATACTGCTCTCTGAGAGCATCCATAAAATTTTGTTTCCCAGTAGGGACGTGGAATCTTTCCACGAACTGCCACATATCCTTCTTTTGCCAGTTCATCGTTGAGTTGCTTTAGAATAGAATATGCTTTACTGCGTTTCACTCCTAATTCTTCCATGACATCATCAACAGTCATCATATAATTAGTTCTCATAGCGTCCTCCTTTCCAGTCACTTTTGTGACTCTTTCGTTGTTCTCTTATAATAATTCACTTTTGTGAATTTATCAATAAACATTTGCGAATTTATTTTTTCCATTCCATACCTATCGCTTTCGTATCAACAATTTGTTAAATCTCACTCTTTTGTATCATTCACTTTTGTGCTAGAATAGAAGCACAAATATTATTAAGGAGGCAGCATTATGATTGGTAAAAAAATCCGGGCATTCCGGGAATTTAGAGGATACAGTCAGATACAATTAGCCGAGCTGTCCGGCATTAACGTAGGAACGATCAGAAAATATGAACTGGGAATTCGGAATCCAAAACCGGATCAGTTAGAAAAGATAGCAACTGCACTGGGATTAAATGTTAGTGTTTTTCTGGATTTTAATATTGAAACAGTCGGAGATGTGCTCTCCCTGCTGTTTTCTATTGATGATTCAGTGAACCTCTCACTTGCTGAGATGCCTGATCAGAAGATTTCACTGACGTTCGATAATCCTACAATGCAGGACTTTTTCAGGAAATGGTGTCAATTTAAAAATGTCTATGAAAAGGAAAAAGCTGAAATATTAGCTATTGAAGATAAAGATAAAAGACAAGAAGAACTGGATAAGCTCAACGCTACCCAGGAAGAATGGAAACTACGTGCCATGGGAACTACGATAGGTTGTCATACCATCGTTAAGAAGGGCACTGAAGGTAATGACATTAAGACGTATGATCTGACTTAATCCACAATCACATCTCTGATTTGTGGATTAATCCACTTTATCTGTTATCATATTTGCGAAAATTATATATTTTGTTATCATTCTGTTATCACAAACGGTTGTCAGGACACTCTCCCGGCAACCGTTTTTCTATGCTGTTCGTTATTATTTCCCACTCTTTTATATATTTCCAGGCAACAGAAAAACCCGTAGAACCGAAGTTCTACGGGTATCTTACGTTTGGACACAACGTTATCTTGCGATAACAAATCTATATTCAGATTGTATTACTCGATGATTGTAGCAACACGTCCTGATCCTACAGTACGTCCACCCTCGCGGACAGCGAACCAACGTCCATGTCCACGCGAACTTTTTCCGATTCCCGCCATTACTACCATCACCGCGAGAAATCCACAACGTATGTGTTTCATCACTTTCTTCCGCAAAACCTTCTACCACATCGGCTTCTGCAGGCAAAACGGCAGCTCCAGTCCGTTTGCCTCAAGAAGCTCTTTGTTGGTCAATATTTCTTTCGTATCCCCGTCGCAGACAATCCGTCCGCCGGCCATCAGAATCACGCGATTGCAGGTTTCCAGAATCATATCGAGATCATGCGATGCGATGATTTTCAGATGTTCAAAATCGTTCAGTATATGAATCAACGTTCTACGGTTTTTTGGATCGAGTGCAATCGATGGTTCATCCATCAGAATGATATCCGGTGTCATTGCGAGGATCGTGGCGATCGATGCCATCTTTTTCTCACCGCCCGACAGCTTATAAATCTGCTTGTCCCGTAAATGCCCGATATGAATCTGTTCCAGTGCATGGCTGACACGCTGTTCCACTTCTGTTTCCGGCAGTCCGTAATTGCGTGGTGCAAATGCCACGTCCTCGAATACCGTCGACATGAACAGCTGACTGTCCGAATCCTGAAAGACATATCCGATTTTCTCGCGCACTTTCGGAAGCATCTCCTTCACAACCGGCATCTCCTCCACACGAATGCTGCCCTCATAGTCCGGATTTAGCCCGACCAGCAATTTCAGCAGCGTGGATTTCCCGACACCGTTCGCTCCAATCAGCCCGATGCTGTCATTTTCGTGTGCAGTAAACGTGATGTCCTGCAGAATCGGGACTGATTTTTCGTAAGAATAATTAACATGTTCAAAATTGATGTGAATATGGCTCATTTTTGATATCTCCCGACAATTCTTTTCTCTTCCCGCGTGCAGGCAACTGCACCAGGTTGCTTTTCTACTTCTTCCGACTTGTTGCAAATAGATGTCTTCCCACGCAGCGCTTCATCCCGTTACTTTCAGTACGGCAAAAAGTACAAGCCACACACCCATATACAGCCAGTCCTTCGCTTTGCACGGCTCCTTCGCTGTATAGTAAAATTCTCCCTGATAGCCACGCAAAGTCATGCTTTCATACACCTCATTTGCGCGGTCCATGCTGCGCAGAAGCAGCTGGCCGGCCAGTGTTCCCCATACCTTGAAATGAACACCCTTCTGATTCGGCGCGCGCAGACTGTACGCCTGGGTCATACGGTTTGCCTCTTCAAGAAGCACCGTGACATAGCGGTACGTCAGCAGCACCTGTGTCACCAGAATGGCAGGGATATGAACCAGACGCAGTGCATAACAGATTTTCTCGATGGATGTTGTCGCAATCAGAAGATACGCCGCCAGTACGCTGTAAATACCTTTGATCATCAGCGTCACCATGGAAAGCATCCCTGCTGTCAGCGGAGCAGTACCAATATGCCCGATTACCTGACGGTCAAAGATCGGATTGAACAGCCCCACAAAGCAGATGAGCGGAAGGACAATCCGAAGCCGGTGAATACTGTCGCGGAAGGAAATTTCACCGACAATAAAGAGCACAATCGGGTAAATTCCCATACGCAGCAAGCCGGTCAGATCGTATTTGGGAAAGGACATGGTTACAGTCAGAAAAGCGATCGTCAAAATAAGTTTAACCAGTGGATGAATCTTGTTCACCCACTGGTCCTTCGCTGCAAGCATGTCCATATGATGGATTTCATATAATGCATTGCCAAGTTTGTTCATTTTTTCTCCTGTTCCATGCTGCTCACGCTTTTTTCTTTTTGAAAAATCGAAATGCATAGCATGCGCCGACACAGACAACGAGAACGGCTGCGGAACCTGCAACTCCGGAAAAGCTGGTTCCCAGTGTGGAATCGGAATTTTTAAATCCATAGTCCGGCAGAAGTGCTGTTTTTTCCTGAATGTTTTCCGCCGCCGCATGTGCGCCGGTACCATCGTTTTCCAGCTCTGTCGAGCCGGTCAGACGCTCCATGGACCACTCAAGGCCGTCCGGGTTGGATGACGCTGCAAGAGAAACAGCCCCGCCGATCACCAGCGCTGCAATTCCTAAAATCACGAGTGTTTTCCGGAAGGAGAAGCGGCTCTCCTTTCTTGCTTCGCTGCAGGAAAGGAGAGCCGGGCGCGCTTCATAAACAAACAGCAGAACAGCCGCTGTAATCAGACCTTCTACCAGCCCAATTGCCAGATGGATCGGCTGCATCGTTGCCACAAATACGGTGAATGGCAGGTCTGTGATACCGGATGCGAGCGTTTCCAGCGCCACACTGAAAGCGCCAAGCTGCAGGGTCACCACACAGCCGAGAATCGAAGCTCCGGCAATTTTTCCCCGTGACATTCCCTTTTTCATCATTGGACGCCAGAACAGGAAATATCCAAGAAAACACCCGTAAAAAGCCATGTTCCAGATGTTGCACCCGAGTGCCAGAAGTCCGCCATCCGCGAACAGCAGACACTGAATCAGCAGCACACCGATCATCGTCAGGAATGCGGCGTACGGTCCAAGCAGTGCCGTCAGCATCATACCGCCGCAGAGATGGCCGCTCGAACCCGTGCCTGGAATGGTAAAATTAATCATCTGCGCCGCAAAGACAAACGCACCCATCACTCCCATCACTGGGATCTTTTTCGGGTCGCTCTCCAGGCGTACTTTTTTTACAGAAAAACCAGCTGCTCCGCCGGAACAGACATACATTGTTGCAGCCACTGCAGGCGCAACCAGCGCATCAGCCATATGCATAATGTTCTCCTCCTTTTCGTTTTCTGTTTTTTTCTTTTTTTACTTTACTACGCTAAAATTCGTCCTGCAAGCCCCCGTGGGGGTTATTTCTTCAGATTTTTCCGCGATCTTTTTTGTTCACTTTTACCGATTTTTTATGAACATTTTGTTTAAAATTAAAGGGTGACTTTTTAACATTTATATGGTATTCTATAGACAACACAGACGGATATCCCGGTGTCGGGAGTCCGTACACACACTATCTCGAGGACAGGATTCCTGTCCGATCCGCGGCCGCCTGCACGTCATCGGGTCGCCGCGGTTTTTTCTACAGAAAAAAGCCCTCCGGGCAGGATTCTTTCTTAATTGTAGTGCCAAAACCGGCCCTTTACGGGTTCTGGCTATATTCTGGCTGTATTTTCGAGTATTGGTGTGAATTTCATCTTGACGAGAAGGAGACTCTCTTATGAGCACAGAGAACTTAGAACACGAAGAACAAAACAGAACAACGGAACCGATCATCGATATCCGGGACAATGAAGCGCCCGCTGATCCAGAACAGGAAATTGTTTCCCAGGGTGTCCACAACTACAGCGCCGCTGAAACATATGTGTGCCCGACCGATCCGGCTGTTCTGCAGCAGCTCGAATGGTTCCGGGATCAGAAGCTTGCGCTGATGATGCATTTTGGATTGTACTGCCAGCCCGGCATGGTTGCTTCCTGGGCATTAAGTGACAAGGATTCCGACTGGTCCCGCCACCAGGTAAACTGGACGGACGGCGAAACCTTTAAAAAACAGTATTTCGGCCTGAATCGTTCGTTTAATCCGGTCCGCTTTCAGCCGGAGGAATGGGCGCAGATGGCAGAGGACTGCGGATTCCGTTATCTTCTTCTGACCACAAAGCATCACGACGGATTCTGCCTCTGGGACACCAAATATACAGATTATAAAACAACTGCAGAGGACTGCCCGTTCCATGAACATAAAAATGCGGATATTGTAAAATCCATGTTTGATGCATTCCGTGCAAAAGGCATCGGCATCGGTGCTTATTTTTCCAAAGCCGACTGGCACTGCCCGGACTACTGGAAAGAAGATCTGAGAAAAGATGGTCTGACATCCCGCGGACCTTCCTACGATCCAAAGGAATATCCGGAAGTGTGGAACCGTTTTAAAGAATATACGAAAAATCAGGTTCTGGAGCTCTGTGAAAATTACGGTAAACTGGATATTCTCTGGTTCGACGCGGGCTGGGTCTCTGAGAGCAACGGCCAGGATATTGAGCTTGGAAAGATCGTTGAGGAAGCACGTAAGATTCAGCCGTGGATTCTCTCCGTTGACCGTACAATCGGCGGTGCTTACGAAAACTACGTGACACCGGAGCTCTGCATTCCGGAAGAACCGCTGAACGTTCCGTGGGAAAGCTGCCTTACCCTCGGCGTTGACTTTACGTACGAATACGGCGATCATTATAAATCTCCGCGTGAGCTTGTCGGCATGCTTGTCAACATCGTTGCCAAAGGCGGCAACATGGCACTGAACGTCAGCCCACAGCCGGACGGCCGCATCCCGGTCGATGCCTGGGACAGCCTGAACGGTTTTGGCCAGTGGATGAAAACCTTCGGCGATGCCATCTACGGAACCCGCGTCTGCGCGCCGTACCAGAGCGGAACCCTTTCGTTCACACAGAAAGGAGATTCCGTCTATGTGTTCCGACTGTATCCGACGGTACAGGAATCGGTAGAGACGGAAATTTTCGTACCGTATACCGAGGCGAAAATTTCTGAGATCTGTATGGTGGAAAATGGAGAAACTGTTGCGTTTAAAGAAGTTGAAGGCGGCCTTTGCATAACTGTCCCGGCAGGATACAGACGGGGCTCCGCACCGATTGCGTTGGTGTTTGAGATGAAGAAAGAGCGGTAAATTTTTTACAATCGAAAAGGGCTGTACAGTGTGACTGTTCAGCCCTTTTCATAATTATTAAGATACCTTGGAAAAATCTGTTACTTTTTACAGTCAAACGATGACAACACACATTTTTTTACGCCAAGATCGATGTATCCCAAACAAAATGGGGGCGATTTCAAATCGCGACTTATATGTTCTGTTCTCATTCTACTGTTTATCAGATTTTCCTTAATGTTTATCTTATTTTTTTTGTATTTTTATCACAGATTCGGCAGATGGATTAATCTTCACCAAGATACCCTCTTCCAACTCCAGATAACCTTCCGTGAAATACAGACCTTCTCTCGCAGTCACTTTTGTTAATGTTCTTCCGTTTACGATAGCTTCTGTATTTTTCCAATGAATTCCCGCCAGCATTACATAAAGCTCTGCTGTTCTTCCTGAAATTTGGAGCTGTATAGTTTCGCCATTTTTTTCCATGCCACAACATGTTTTGGCACCGGATCTCTCATACAATGTTTCTTTTACGATACTGTCATTCTGCGGCACCACGGCCAAAATCATTTCGGTTTCCGATTCGCTCATACTTTCTCCAAGTTTCAGACTTTCATTCAGTCGAAGTGGAAGAAAACTTCCTTCTCGAATGTACACCGGTATTTTATCAATTGGCACCTCAACGCTCCTCTGCACCGGACCGGAAATTTCATCATTTAAATTCCACAGACTAATCCACCGTCCCTCAGGAAAATAGATTTCCCGCTCTTCTGTTTCATCAGAAACCGGCGCAACCAGAAGATCTTCTCCGAAAAGATATTCGTCCCACACCTTTGTTGCTTCCTGATCTTCTGGATACATCATCGCAAGCGGACGCATCATCGGTATTCCCAGTTTGTGAGCTTCTGCTGCTACACTTACAATATATGGACGAAGATTTTCCCGCAGCCACGTATAATAACGATAAACTTTCACTGTAAAAGCATCGTATTCCCACGGCTCTCTCGGCTCCGTTCCATGGAAACGCATCAATGGACAAAATGCAGCATACTCTGTCCACCGGAGATATGTTTCCTGATCTGGGAATCCATCATAACCTCCCGCATCAACACCCCAGAATGGAAGTCCAGAAGCAGCTGCAGAAAGGCCTCCTGCAATCGCATATTTCAGTCCCTGGAAACTGGTCAGCTGATCCCCGCCGAACTGACACGCAAAGTGTTGAGATCCGGGTGCAGCGCCTCTTGTATAAAGAACATGGTCATCTCCATATTTTTGTTCAAATAACTCTCTATAATTTTTCGCATACTGATAGGCATACGCGTTATGCATCTCATCGCCGCGTCTTCCATCATAAAAAACTGCCTCGTCCGGTACAACATCTCCAAAGTCAACCATACTTCCACGAATACCTGCATCCATACGATCCTTCCACTGTGCTGCCAGAAGCTCTTTCGCACGCGGATGGGAGAAATCGATATACACCGGAAGTTTTTCTTCCTCATCATTTTTATTTCTCGTAATCGGAAGCTCCTCCTTCGGGCATTCCGGCAACAATTCCTGCGCCAATTCCTGCGTCATATTAGGGAACTGCCAGGAAAACACCTTGAATCCATGACGTTCTCCAAACGATACAACTTTGTATAATTCCTCTTTTTTATATTCTCCATAAAAGGTAGCTCCTGCTCCTTCTGCATAAAAGCCGGAATGCGGAATATCGAGTTCATGGAATTTTTTCATTGCCGCCATCTGCTCCAGCGCAATATCCTGTAACGGACCGTTTCTCCATCTTCCGCCGCCACCGCCAGCCCATGGTTCAAATACCCATTCCGGTGGGAAAATCGGAAGCCCTGTGAGCGTTCCGTAAGCAGTCATCGCCTCACGTGGTGTTCCGCTCCAAATATAAAAATCAAAAACATCTCCAAGTGCTTCCACCGAAAGATAGTCTTGCACAGCATCTCCCACATCCATCCGCATCCGATACGAAGTATTTGCAAAAAAGCTGAAACCGTCACTTGTATGTACCAACGGAATATTTTTATACGCCTGATTTCCAATGGATGCAAGACATCCCTCACAAGCATCTCTCTGCCACAGCGCAACGGTTTTTCCATACTGATTCACGCTGTCAAAACGCTCTCCAAATCCATAAATGGCGCTGTTTTCATGAATTGAAAATTGAATTCGCGAAGCCGAAACACTTTCCTTTTCAAATATAAACGAAATATTTTTCAGATTTGTGATTGCTTTTCTATCAATAGAAATTTCCAGTGTTTCTTTCTTGAGTATCATCTCATGCTCTTTACTTCTGATTATATATGCATGCTCGGATTCTTCCATAGAAAATGCTTCCGGCTTTCCATCAAAGAAGCCTTTCTTTCCAGCGACCATTCGAAAACCACCGACTACAGGATAAATCATGAGCTCCCATGTTCTCTCTTTTGATTCAACACAAATCGTTACATGATCTTTCGTTTCCAGAACATGTCTAATTTCACTACATGATGTCCATTTTTCCAAATCCTGGTTTCCAAAGCTGTGATCCGCATACCACCATGCACTGCAAGTTCTTAAAAACGTGAGATAACGATCCAGCTCAGCAGCTGCTTCCTCCCATCGGTTTTCTCTTAACCGCTCATTCACTAAACGCTTTTCTACCCATGGATCCATCGGCTTCCATGGATTTGCAACTTCCTGGTTAAAGAAAAAGTCAAAACCTTCCAATGTCAGACTGTCCTGCCAGCGCTGTGCAATTCGGATTCTATCTATCAGATTTTCTCTCGTTGTTGGTTCTGCACTCTTTTGTAGCTGATAAATTTCCTTTCGTTCTTCCGTACTAGTTTTTTCCAACACTCCTGGTCTCTGCCAGTGGCAAATTCCGGACGGCATGACAAATACAATGCCGTTCTCCGTCTTTGTTTCCCCCTTTTCTCCAAAAGATACCTCAAGAAAAGTCTCTGGATCATATTCAAATCGATCCGAATAATTCACATTCAGATCTAATGGTGTTGGGCAGAGAATTTCACTTGACTGATGTTTTTTTCGATAGACTTGAAGATCAAAAGCCTCCTCTTTCTCCGGCTTTCCACCAAAAAGCATCCACGGTATTGCAAATAAAGCGTACCATCTGTCCTGCAGAATATCTACCGTTACAGAATACTGCTCTTTCGAAATTGCCGTTTTTTCTCCCTGGTCTTTTCCCTCTCCCAGATATGCCTGATCTCCGCTAAGATATGTCATTCCTTTTTCTACAAAAGCACTGCTACTGCCATCCCGTTTTGCTGTGAAAACTGCAAAATCCCTTCTTGAAAACTCTCTTCCTGAAAGTGCAACTTCTACTTGATCTTTTCGTTTTACTGTTAGCTCTGTAACGGTATTTTCTTCTTTCAAGATATGATGATTTTTTTCTTCCATGTTTTCAAACAAAACAAACAGCTTTTCTGCTGTATACAGAAGTTTACATCTTGTTGGTGTAACTGGAGACGGATTTCCTCCCGCGCGGAAAAAATCCCGTATCGTAGTCGCTTCTCCCCACTCCACAGAATCATATTTCAGATTCTCCGTTTTCTGTTCTTTTCCCAGAATAATTGATGAAACCCCAAATTTCAGTTTTCCCATAAAGAACTCCTTTCCCGCAGTTTTTTCAACTGCAGATTTCTTCTATTATTTCTCCATTTTTTCTGCACACAATGTAAAAATTTCCCTTTGAAATCAAAATTGATCTAGCGTTTTCGACTGTAATCTCTACTGTGTCATCACTGTCATTTACAAAAATTTCTATTATCTCCGTTTCATTTTCACGCGCAAAACCATATACGCGTCCATCTGCCAAAACTGTTGTAAACGAACCGTTTCGTATGGCAGAATGTTTTTTTCGAAACTGAATCAGTCTCTGATAAAAACGGAAACTCTCTTTTTCTCCCGGATTTTCTTGCCACGTCATACACTTTCGACAGTCCGGATCATTTTCTCCGTCAATTCCTGCTTCGTCCCCATAATAAATGGACGGCGAACCCGGAAACATCATCTGCACAACAACACCAAGTTTAAAGGAATCTAACCGATGACTACAACTGTTGATAAAACGCTTGGTATCATGTGTGTCCAATGCATTAAACATAGCCATATTAGTTTCATCAGGATGTCGCGACAATGCAGTTTCCAACCGATGGCCAAATGTTTCGGCGTTAATACTCCGTTCTGCAAAAAAGTCCAGCATTGCCTGGCGGAAAGAATAATTCATAATACTGTCCATTTCACATCCGTTCAGCAGTCGTTTTCCCTCTGCCCATGTTTCACCAATCAGAATAAGTTCCGGGTTCAAGCGTTTGAGTCGATCTCTGATTTTGAGAACAAAATTCTCATCAATTTCATCAATCACATCAAAACGATATCCATCTACCTGTACTTTCCGTACCCAATATTCCAGTACATTTAAAAAATACTCCTGTACCTTCTCGTTTCCTGTATTCAGTTTTGGCATGCCCGCAAATCCAAAAAAACATTCATAACAGTCCGCCTCTTCCCTTACTGGAAAACAAGTAATATGATACCAACTCTGATACTCTGATTTTTCCTGATTTTTTAAAAGATCAGCAAATGCAAAAAATTCTGTTCCAGTATGATTAAACACAGCGTCTAAAATAACCCTTATATGTTTTTCATGTGCTTCTTTGACCAAAATTCGCAAATCCTCATTGCTTCCAAAATGAGGATCTACTTTATAATAGTCCGTCGTGTCATATTTATGGTTTGAGGGAGACGCAAACACTGGGTTCAAATAAATACATTCCACTCCAAGCTCTGCCAGATAGCTAAGCGATTTTCGGATTCCATTCAAATTTCCACCCATAAAGTTGGAAGCTGTCGGTTTACTTCCCCACGCCACACAGTTCTCCGGCGCATAAAACGGATTTTCTTTGCGGAAACGCTCTGGAAATATCTGATAGTAAATCGTTCCCTGACTCCATTTGGGTGGCATATACTCCACAAAACACTTATTGGCATATGCATATTCGAAAAAACCAGAATCCGGACATTTTTCGACTGTGCCCCACGCATTATACCAGCGCGTATCCCCGTCTTTTCCCGTCACTCGAAAATAATACTGAAGATATCTCGCCGGCTTTTGAAAAGAAACCACTGCCACATAGACAACCGATGGTCCTAAATGATACCGCTCTAACATCCTTTCTTCTTTCGTTGTTTCGTCTCTGTGATTTTTATGAAAATAAACCAAGGTACACGTTTCTATGTCCCCACTTGCGGCCCGGAAAGAAAATCTCAGATGAAACCGATCCGGTGCGTAAATTTCCGGGTACATCCCACTGTGATAAAAAGCAGCCAGATTCATACTAACTCCTTTCCGAAAGTTTCAGTACCCGGCATCCATGTGGCGGAAGTATGGTATGAAAGCTCTTCATTTCTCCGAGATCTTCATGCATCCAAAGATCCCTGACACTGGCAGCTCTGCACAACAACACTTGTTTAAAATCAATCTCTACTTCTTTTTCTTCTGCATCTCTATTAAATACGGAAAGAATGATCTCTCCTGTTGCTTCTTTTCCAATCCAGATGGTACTGTCCGGATTTTTGGTATCCGTTGACAATGGGAAGGATAAAATTTCTTTTTTATTCAACGCAAGAAGTTCCTCATTCTGATAAATCCATGCCCGATCTTTGATCGTATCATACTGATCTGCGATATCCAACGGCGCTCCCGCAATCAGTTCCAGCGATACAGCCGATTTGCACTCCTCATCATTTGCAAAGGTATTCAGGCGAAGCATATCCGCATCCATGATCATGTTGTGGTCAGCAAAAATTTTTGACCAGTAAATCAGGCCTTCAAATGCTGTCGTGCACTGAGACCAATAATCAAAATGCAGTCCTCTGTTTCGATCACTAAAAGTATCCCAGCCTCCCGTACCGGAGTCTTCGTTAATACGCGCCATCTGTCCCATGCCAAACTCATTCTCACCATTGTTTTTCAAATGCGGCATAACAAGACTGATCATTATCTGATCCCCTGCTGCTTCCTTGATCCATTCGAGAACTTTTCGGTAATTTGCTGATCCATGATTTCTGCCAATCTGCTTTCCTTTATCCATTCCATCTTCGTACCAGGAAAGAAAATCAATTCGTAAAAAAGCTACATGGCAGTCAATAAAATACTTTACATATCCTTGCACATACTCTTTTGCTCCAGAACGATCTACATCCACCCAATACAATGCTCGATCTTCTCCATTTGGATAAGAAAAACGATCCCCCGTTATTTTTTTCTCATTTTCTCCATTATAAACATACGACAAATCTGTAATTTCCCGCACCGGAATATTTGTTCCTTTGACCAAAATTTCTTTGTTCTTTACCGCTGCCGGGCTGATCCAGGTCGGATTGTAGTAAACGCCGAGAGCCATTCCTCTCTCATTCAGATAGTCTGCCCAATATTTCCAATCATGTTTCCATGAATCATGATGACGAGTTAAATATCCATTTTCATTGATGCAGAAAGAATCCTCGATCCATCCATCTGTGCATACCATCTCGTATCCATATGGAACAAATTCCTTTGCTACCCAATCAATATTTTCTTTGAACTGTTCTTCTGGCATAAAAGTATTTTCAGTAAACTGTTTCTCATAGGTACACCAGTAAAGGGGTCCTGTTCTTTTATCTAATTTCAATCTCATGTAAAAACCCTCCTGTTTTTTTTACCTACGCTCAGAATCCTATTCCAAACGCAGATATATAACAGAAAACACCAATAATTTGTCCAATTCAAATATAATTTCCTGTCTTTGATCATCCCCTAGTTTTACTTTATAATACACTTCTTCTGGCTCCTGAATTTCACCGTCCGGTGTCACAACGTATATTTGTTTCTTTTCTCCCGGAAGTTTTGCCTTCACTTTTATCTTTTCTACACGCTGTGGGAATTCCTCATGTGTTCTATTCCAGTTCATGTCCGAAATTCCCGTAAAATTCACACATCGTATTGAAAATTCTCGTCCTCTCTTATAAATTTGAATCCATACCTTTCCTGCTTCCGGATACGGCGACCAATCAACATTTTCGAATATAAATTCTGAGTTGATTCCTCCTGCATACTGCATCGTCAGATCCGTCCAACTTTCCGGAAATAAAAGTCCGCCGTACGCGGTAATAAAATCATAATATTTTTTCAATGTTTTTCGGAACGAATGTTCCCCAATTCTGCAGTTGTCCGGATAATATGCCTCTGTCAGAACACTTCCTTCCTCGCCCAATAGAAGATGATATCCGCCAGAAGCGAAAATTGTTGCCATTGCAAGCTGCGCTGTAGATCCCTTCAGATTTCTTTCTGGTTCTGTTTTAAACGGATTCAAATACGCTGCCAGAATCACCCTCTTCTCATCTTTTGTTTCCCGAGCATGCGCAATCAAACGATATAGATCTCTATAAGTATCATTCGGCGACCAGACCTCTATATAAATACAATCTTCGCGACTCTTTTTTACCGAATCTACCGGCCAGTTATTTACTGCATTAAAAATGAGTTGTTTTTCCGGGTATTTTTCTTTTGTTTCATTGATCAAATCACCAAAATCATCTGCCAGATCTCGAATGACATATTTTCCATTTTCCAGAATTAATGCCTCTTTCGGATCTCCGTATTGATCCATATGTACGCCATCAAAACCTTTTTCCAGCGCTTTTCCATATTCCTGTAAAATCCGTTTTCTCCACGCCGTTCCCCTGTGAATATCCATCAACCATATTTTGTCAATGAAAATCATTGGTTCTCCATTATCGTACCGATAGCTGCATTCCGGATGTTCTTCCTGAAATGATTCTGCACCGTAAACAGCGCCATATGCTATTGCCTTGGCACCGCAAGCGTGCACTCCTTCGATTTTTTTCGCAACAGCAGTCATCGAACCTTTTCTTCCCATGATATCTGTATAAATATCACTCTCCGGATAAAACTCATCATGGCGGTACATCCAGTCATAAAACTGAATCACATTCAAGTGCATTTCCCTGAAAAATTCCTGATACTCTTCTTTTTGTTTATCTTCCTCAGAAAAACTGCTAAGAAATCCATATCTTGGAGCTTCTGTCCAGCAATTCACAACATCAAATGCCGTGTAACAGCTCCCTAGTTTTTCAGTCTTTTGAAAGAATTCTATTTTTACCAGATATCCACCCGTTTTTTCTGAAATGCTTTCCGCAAGTGGAATATACACTCCTTGTTCCAGGGTACATTCCATTTTCAGATTTTCTCCCTGATACGTAAACAACGAAACTTTCACGTGATTTGCTTTCGTCGGCCCTGTTTTTTTTATTTCCAGCCAGACTCTTTCCCCAATTTCATACTGCGTTTTATTAGGTATTACATAAAACCCTGTATTTTCCATCTTCCACCCTCTCTTTCCATGAAATGTTTCGTTTGTTTTTAAGAAAGTCCCCTCTTCGAAATTAAACCGAAGACGGGACTTTCTCTCAAGAATCTTCGCAGGGATCACTTCGTCATTTTGATACTATTGTTCTTTGTGAATTACATGAATTTCTGTCTTTTCCAGTTTAGGAACACTGACAACAACTGCTGTATCCTCTCTCCAATACCAGCCGGAACCATAATTCAACGCATTCAAGGATGCACCTTCTGAAAGAGAAACTCCATTCAACTCCAGACTTTCTGGCTTTCTGTCAAAACCAAGAAGAACAATAAATTCTGTCTCAAATGCATGGCGAAGCATAAAGAAATCTTCACCCGTTTTGCCCAAAATATTGTATTCAATTTTTTTTCCATCTGCATACCGTTTGCCTGAAGTTTCATTTAAAGCTCGACTCATAAGAACTGTATTCTTTTTTTCATATGTCATGCTTTGTCCAAGCTGCAATTCTCCATTCATAACAGATAAAATGCACGCTCCTTCCCGAATGTAAACAGGAATTTTGTCAATTGGAACATCCACCTGAAAAATTCGGTTTCCACCAACCATCTTTCTGAAATCCAACAAATTGATCCAGCTTCCTGATGGGAAGTAAATTCTCCTCTTTTCTCCTTCTTGATGCACCGGAGCAACTAACAGATCTGAACCATAAAAATATTCATCTTCCCAATAGACAGCCTCTTTATCCTCAGGAAATACCATTGGCAACGGTCTCATCATTGGTATGCCTGTTTTATGTGCCTCTTCTGCTGTATGAACCGAATATTTCAGAAGATTTTCTCTTAGCCATGCATAAAATTTATAAACAGACACTGCATATCGGCTGTAAGCCCATGGCTCTCTTGGGGTTACTCCATGGAAACGCATAATTGGTGAGAAGGTTGCAAATTCCGTCCAACGGAGATACGTTTCTTCATCTGCAAATCCTGAATAACCTCCTGCATCAACACCCCAGAATGGAAAACCGGAAGCCGCCAGTGTCAGGCCTCCATTCATTGCATAAGTCAGGCCTCTAAAACTTGAAAGCTGGTCTCCACCAAACTGGCAGGAATACTTTTGAACACCCGCTGCCGCAGATCTTGAAAACAGCACGTGATCCTCTCCTTTATATTTTTCAAAGAGTTTTCGATACGCTTTTGTATAATCCAGCGCGTATGCGTTGTGCATTTCATCTCCCGTACGACCATCGTAAAACACTGCTTCATCTGGAATGATTTCTCCAAAATCCACCATAGTTCCATCAAAACCTGCATCCATTCGATCATGCCATTGGTTTTCCAGAAGTTCCTCTGCTCTTGGATGTGAAAAATCAATAGCACATGGAAGAACTTTTTCTCCATGATAATCCGGCGTTCTTGTAATTGGCAGATCTTCTTCCGCACAATTCGGCAGAAGTTCCTTTGCCTGCTCCATGTCCAGATGTGAAAACTGCCAGGAAAAAACCCGCATCTTCTGTTGTTTTGTAAACGCAGCAATCTTATATATTTCTTCTTTGTTGTAATGGTCTTCCCATTTCCAACCAGCACCCTCTGCATACAGGCCAGAATGTGGGATATCAAGATTTTTAAACTTCCGTATAACACCTTCCATCTCCTGGATTACATCGTGCGTCGGTCCGTCCATCCATCTGCCTACCCCACCGCCGGCCCACGGTTCAAACACCCACGCAGGCGGAAGCAACGGTTTTCCGGTTAAGGCTGTATATTCCTCCATGTTTTCTAAGACGCTTCCCGTAAAAACATAAATATCTGCTTTGGGTCCTGCTGTTGTGATTCGAAGCCCTTTACTGACTCTTCCAATATCTGCTCTAATTCTGTAAAAACTGTTAATAAACAAAGAGTAACCTTTTGTAGAGTGTAAAAATGATACATTTTTGTAGGACTGATTTCCAATAGAACAATTACAACCTTCAAATGCATCTCTGTGCCACAAAGAAAGTACCCGACCTCTCTGGTTTACGGCATCAAATCGTTCACCGAATCCATACACCATTTCTCTTTCCAGAAGTGGTTGGCACACATCGAAACCTTTGCTTCCTGCATAATCATAGAGCTTGAAGTTATCTGCATCCAATACAAATTTTTCATCCGCACAGATCTTCCAATCATCTCCCGCTGTAATCACAATCACAGAATGTGCTGTTTTGATCTGATATTCTCCCTCTATTTCTGAAAATGTGTACGAAACTGCTTCGCTGTCAAAATCTCCTTTTTCTCTTGTATAAAAGCGAAAACCACGATTCTGTGGAATCAATACGGCATCGCACGTGTTCAAACCATATTCATACTTTAATACAATCTGATTCCCCTGATCTGAAACAGATTTCAGATGTGTGAATCCAATCCAGTTGTCTTCGTCTGCATCTCCAAGTGTATGATCTGCATACCACCATGCCGTGAGCGTTCGGAAATAACCAATCAATACGTCCAGTTCTCTGCAGGCTGTCGCAGTATCTCCTTTTCGAAGTGCTTCGTTACAGAGACGTCTCTGTACCCAAGGATCCACCTTATCAAAAGAGTTTTCACATCGTGCATTTGGGAAGAAATCCATTCCTTCCAACATTAACACATCCTGCCATCTTTGTACGGTTATAATCCGATCTGGCAATTCATCGGGTGTTGTAGGCGTCAGCGATTTCTGCAGATGCAGAATCTCAGCCCGCTCATTTGTAGATGGCCATTCCAATGTCGCCGGCCGCTGCCAATGCATCATTCCATCCGGTAGGATCACGCAAGCACTGTTGGAATAGATAACCTGCGGTGTTCCTCCAGGTATGCACTCAATAAAGCTTTCCGGATCAAAATCAAATCTGGACTCGTAATTTGCATTTAAATCCAACGGATTTAAAGCCAAAACTTCACTGGTCTGATTCTTTTTCCGGTAAACCTGAAACTTAAAATATTTTTCCGGAAATCCACCGAACAACTCCCATGGAATTCCAAACATGACACGCCAACAGTTTTTTTCTACAGCAATTTTGCATGTATATTTCCATGATGGGATTTCTGTTTTTACCGCATCATTTTTTTCGGTAAAGTAATCATTTAAAATTGCTTTATCACCGCCGAAATAGGTCATTCCCTTTTCCGTCCTGGCTCCCGCCTGCTTCTCTGTGTCTGCACAAAATACTGCGTAGTCTCGCGCTCCAAAATTTCCGCTACTCAATGCAATTTCTATCTTATCTTTGCGAAGCATCCATTCTGTCTTCAGCACATTTTCATCGGACGGACGGGAAACCCTTGCCTCTTTTTCATAGCAAATCAGATACAAATACAGATTTTTCTGATCCCACATCATCCGTAGGTTTGTACTTGAAACGGTCTCTCTTCCGCCTGCGCTGTAAAAAGTATCCATTAACACCGCATGTTCCCATTCATTTAAATTCACCGGAATGGAAGGTACTGTCGAAACCGGTGCACCAAGTTCAACTGCTGCAATACCAAACGACTGTTTTTTTCTAGTTGTAATCATACTTCACCTCCAGGTTAAAATTTTGCAGAGAATCCGATATTATCCTTTTATGGAACCGTCTGTAATGCCCTGCTGCATAAACTGTTTCTGGAAAATAACAAACAATACAATAATCGGAATAATAACAATAACACTGGCAGCAAACATCAGTCCATAGTTAGTCGTATACTGCCCACGGAACAGTTGCAGTGCAACGGAAAGTGTTCTCTTGTTTGTCGATTTTGTAAAGGTAAGAATATCAAATAGGTTCGACCAGTATCCATTGAACGCCAATACTGCCTGTGTTGCAATTGCCGGTTTACTTAACGGAATAATGCAATGTAACAAGGTCTGAAACCTGGTTGCACCATCAAGGTACATGGACTCTTCCAGCTCTTTCGGCACTGCTTCAAAAAAACCTCTATAGAAGAAGGTGTTTCCTGCCACACAAGTGCCTCCCCACAGCAGCCAAATTCCTTTATAGGTATCAATCAGTTTCAATCCGTTTAAAATAGTGTACTGGGAGATCATAGCCAGCTGTGCCGGAATCATCATTGTAAGCAACAGCAAGTTAAAAATAGGCTCCTTTCCTGGAAATTGGAATCGTGAGAAAGAATATGCCATCGTGATCGAAATTAACAGATTTACGATAAGGCCCACTACAGACACGTATAGTGTGTTGAAAAAGTACGTCTGAAAATGGTTTGCAGTCCACGCTTTTACATAGTTTTCCAGATAAAGTGGAAAATTCGGAAATAAAATTGGCTCGTTCGGCAAAACACCCTTTACCTTCATAAATGAAGTCGAAATCATTGACAAAAAAGGAAGAAGACATATTGCTGTCAACGCTACTAAAATCACATGAATACAGATCTGACTGATTATTTTCTTTTTCTTCATTACTGCTCTCCTCCTTAAAGATTTTCACCATAGCGAAGGAATCTCTTCAGTCCCATGGAAATAGCAAATACAACAATACCCATGACAATACCACAAGCGGCCGCATACCCAAAATCGAAATAGTTGAAAGCCCTCCGGTAAATATAATCCATAACTACATCTGTTGTTCCGAGCGGATCTCCTTTCGTTAACAGGAATACCTGAATAAAGATATTCATCGCACCATTAATCAGATTAATCAGTAGATAAAGTGTAGTTCCTCTTAATCCCGGAAGTGTAACGTGGAAGAATTTCTGAACCGCATTGGCTCCATCCATCGTTGCAGCTTCATACTGATCTGATGGGATTCCAAGAAGACCGGCGGTGTAAATGATCATAACCCAGCCATAGCCCTTCCAGATTGAGCAGATCCAGATAACAAAGTTTCCTGTCCATGTATTCTGCAACCATGCTACCGGCTCTTTTAAGATTCCGATGGTAGTCAGACAGTAGTTTACAAGACTTCCTTCATCCGGTTGGAAAATATAATCAATGATATTACAGAAAACAACCCAGTCACAAATAACTGCAATATATAAGAGTACTTTATATACATTTTTTCCTGTTTTCAGGTTATGAATCAAAACGGCAACGATCAGGCCAAGAACCAACTGTCCTGGCACAGTAACCAGAACTGCTAAAATATTATTTCGAAATGCAATCCAGAAAAAATAGGCATCAGATCCTTTTGTTGAAATATCTTTGAACATTTTAGCAAAATTACTTATTCCAACAAATGTATTTTCCGAACCTGGCATAATGCTATAATTTGTTAGTGCAATATAAATATTCTTAATTTGTGGATATAATACAAAGACAATAAATAAGGTCATTCCCACTGCAAGGAAGGGCAAAACGGCCAACCATTGTTTCAGACCTTGGGAAAATCTTTCTGATAAAGGTTTTTTCATAACGGATACCTTTCCGGGCTGCTTTTTATCGCCCTATAAACAATTTCCACAGGCAAGAAAGCCTGTGGAAATTTGTTTCACCTTTCTTGAATTATGATGCCTCACCTGCAAGCAATGCATCCAGTTCCGGAGCAATCTTATCGAGTGCGGACTGTGCCGTATCCTCATGAAGAACTGCGCTCTGGAATGCTACAGAGAGTTTATCTGAAATTTTCTCCCATGCCGGAGATGGGGTACGGGATACAGCTCCCTCAAGCTGTTCAATATACGTACTCATATTCGGTACTGCTTGTACTGCTTCTGATTCGGCAATTGTTTTTACAGTCGGGATCAGATGTCCACCGCCTACAGCCTGTGCTGTCTGAGAGAATTCACTCATTAAGAACATTGCAAATACCCAAGATGCTTCTTTCTTATCGCTACTCTCAAACATAACCAGATCCTCGCCACCGTTAACGGTAAGAGATCCGGCTTTGCCAGCCGGCAGAAGTCCTACTTCTACTTTTGCCAGATTTTCTTCATCATCATTTGTGAAGAACCATGGACCCTGATAACTAAACAGATAATTTCCATCGTAAAGACCATTTGCTGCATCCGGCTTTCCACCTGTGAAGCAAGGTCCAATAATTCCTTCATCATACCACTCAACGATAGTCTCCAGTGCCTTTACACTATCTTCACTGTTGATATAACCAGATGCTTTTGTATAATCCTCGTTGGTATAAACACCGCCCAAAGAGTGAAACAGTGGAGCCATAGCCCAAGAGTTTGCCTCCTCGCATGCGATCAGATACTGATCCGGACCAAGTTTGTCTTTCAATGCAACAACTTCATCGTAAGTTGTCGGAATACTGTCAATATTCAGTTCCTCCATCATGGTCTTACTGTAAACGCCTGACAGACAGTTTGTGTTCAATGGCAATCCATAATATTTTCCATTGTAATAATTAGTACTCAGCGGTCCTTCGTACAGATTATCTTTCAGATCTGCAAATCCTTCCAGATCATCAACTGCTGCAAGTGCTCCCATCTCAGCAAGTTCTGGAACCCAGATAATATCCATTCGCATCAGATCCGGGCCTGTTCCACTGGAAAGGCTGGTAATAATCTGTTGCATCAATCCATCGTATGGCATTCTTACAGCATCAACATGAATATTTGGATACTGTTTTTCAAACTCAGGAATAATGGTATCTACAAGAACCTCTTCCTCTGAATCACCATGTGTATGCCAATAGGTAATCGTTACATCGTCTCCATCGTACTGGATACCTGAACCAGAAGTATCTGAGCCCGTGTTGGATGTATCAGATGCGCTGGCACTGGCACTACCATTGTTAGAAGAACTCTTCGTATCCCCACTTTTGGAATTGCTTCCACATCCAAAAAGCACGGATGCTGCAAGGATTGCTGATAGTGAAACTGCTAATGTTTTTCTTTTCATCTCTTTTCCTCCTTTAGAAAAGTTCGTTTTTGTTATAATCTATTTTTATACTTTTTCTTATCTTTTCTCAAGACGCTTTCTTATCTAATCTATACAGTATTTTTACTTTATATCACTTTTTTATAGACTTTTTAACGAATTTCGATTAATATGTTATTGTGCAATCTTTATGGTATGTGATCATTTTTCCTTTTTTATTCATGGTTAATCTACAATTCAAAAGAGGGCAAAGCATATGGAAATTATCGAATATGAACCAATCAATTTGTATGACGGACGCTTTTGCAAGGTATTTCATTCTGACTGGATTCAGTTAGAAAAACCTAAAGATGTAAATTCAGCACCGCATTTTCACTGGCATAACAGTTTTGAATTTAACTGTTCTATTTCTGGAACACTGCGCTGTGAAATCGGCTCTACTATGACATATGCAAAAGATAATGATTTTCTTTTTGTGAACCCAAATGTTATTCATAAGTCACTTGAAGTTTCTGCCTCCTTTCTAGGATTTGCAGTGCTTGTTCCTGTCTCTATCATACAGCTTTTTTTTAACCCAGATAGTAAAAACTACCCTATTATAGAACAGGATGTTGTGAACAGACATCGGAAAGAAATCATAGAACTTCTTATGGATATCTACCGATATTCACGATCCGAAAAACCGGTTGATCTCCTTGGGATGAATGCCTGTGTTCTCCAAATTTTTCATATCCTTCTCTCTGAAAGCATGGCTGCTCCGACTTGTACTACCCCCCCCGATCCAAATTAGAGGATTCGATTTCTTTTACCGAATATCTGGCAGCACATTATAGAGAACATATCACTCTGGAAAGTGTTTCCGAACATTTTGGCTTCAATCCGACCTATTTTTCCAGAATATTTGCCAAAAAAACAGGTCGCAATTTTAATGTCTATCTTTCTTCGCTCCGATTAGACCATGCGACCCATCTCCTTGAAACTACGACTTCTTCTATTCCTGATATTTCAGAAGAAAGTGGTTTTTCCAGTTCCCGCGCTTTTATTGAAATGTTTAAAAAAGTAAACGAACTCACGCCAAAACAATACAGGGACCAATGCAACGAGCACAAAAAAGTGCATCACTCCAATGACTGATTTTTTTCTTCTGACGTGCAGGCATGTGGTTCTTCCAAAAACGCATCGACTCTCACATATACCGTTTCGCCTTCGACCGGCGCGCCAATATTCTGCTCCCTGACCGGATGCTGATATAACAACAAAAGCTGGAATATCAAGAGTAAATCTACGCCCAGACCACTGGGCGCTCTTGACATACCAGCTTATTTTTGCTATTAAATGTATTTTCCGGTCTCTACATAATTTTAAACATGTGTTGATTTGAAAAAACTATATTCATTTAAAAAGTTGAAGCAATACCTGAGAATTGGTTCCGTAAAAGATATCGTCATGAAAAGCCAGCTTCTTCAAAATGGACTCCATATATTCCCAATTATCATCTACATCAAATTCATAGCTGTGTCCCCAGATATATAACAACTGTGGTTCATCCGTATCCATATTTAAAAAGCGGTCAATCCCACTCATAATATCTGCATCTGCATGATGGAAGCTAGGCTTGAACCTCAGCAGGTCGGATTGTAAAGCAAAACCATGTGTCTCGCCCGGAGTCCTTGCATACTGTATTCCGCATTCCTTTAATATTCTGAATGCTGATTCATCATAAGTGCCAAAGGGGAACACAAATCCTGCTATTTTCTGTTCATAGAAGGCTTCAAGATTCCTGATATCTGTTGAAATTTCATTGTATACGGTTTCCTCGTCAAGTCCCTTCAGATTAGCATGGGTCAAGGTATGCGATGCAATTTCATGCCCTTTGTAAAGCTCCCTCATATCTTTCTGATTCATCCTGTGGATCACGATATTTCCCTGGGTAAACGTGTCGGCTCTTGTCTGGATTCCACTATTCTGGTTAAAAGTTGCTTTCATCCCATATTTGTTAAACAATGCGATCAACCGTCTATCCTGTTCTACTCCGTCATCATAGCTGAAAGTGACCGCTTTCTTCTTACCATTCCACATAATAATTACCATGCCTTTCCGTAACCTGCAAACTTTGGGCCGCAGGCACAAAGTTGCGTGTAAAAAATTCTTTTTTCTTATTTGCAATTCATCTCACCACCTATCGGCGGGAGAATCCTTGCCATTATTTGTTGAATCTTCCCTATATGGTAATATTCTCAGAATTTCATCTGTCTGCATGTTCTGACACCGTTGACGTAAATATCATTTGCCAGTTCTGTGACTAGCCGCATATCCTGCCAGGTTTCACACTTATTCCCCATAAAAGTAATGTTATCAAAATGGACATCATGAACACGTACTTCTTCTGTCGGTGTCTGGTACCCCCGGATTACGGAAACCGGGACATCTCCGTTCAGCACCTGGATATTATCAAAATAGATATCATTAATCTCTCCTTTGGCAAGCTGTTCCGTATATTTGC
>ENA-ORLU01000590-ORLU01000590.1-human-gut-metagenome-genome-assembly--contig:-NODE-590-length-33457-cov-6.372528_pt1 | contig 33457 bp, 35 predicted proteins | sample MGYA00243009_ERZ508833 | MGnify/ENA primary metagenome ERZ508833 (study PRJEB26277, sample SAMN04329763) | human gut metagenome | biome: human-associated habitat | host: Homo sapiens | place: USA...
ATCCAGCTAACATTTTCGAACGCTTTGAAGCCCGTCGCCAAGAGGATTTGAACCTCCGACCCCTCGCTTAGGAGTTCGAGTCACCTTAGTTTCCACATGTCAACTGATGTCAATTAACGTCAGTATTTATCTGGAAAGTGGGCACTTCCCTGTAAAACTGTATCAATATATATAATTGTAAATAAAGCTATTTTTGATGCTCGCTGTTAGCTGATTGTTAGAAATGCTAACGTGTGGGATTAACTACTGTGTGCATCAATATTCATAAACATGACCATCATTCCCCTGTTACTCTCGGTAATGATTGATCAATATTTCTATTAGATTACTTACATTATACCGTGTGGTAGGTCGGTTGTCGATAAGTTTTTGACCTTTATTACTCTTTCTATTTCGTAATAACTTTTCTAAACCACTTTTTCAATCATACTATTTTTTATTCTTTGGCTTTATTCCCCAGAATACTGCATTCATGAGTATTACGATCAACAGCACAGCAGCCATAGATACCCAGAATCCCATATTGAGTCCGAGCCAATCACAAGTTCCAAAAAGTGTCATCCATAATTCTTTCCAATTCATTCTTTCCACCTCCTAGAGCAGTTCGCCATAATAGCGGACATATGCTTTTTTCAAGCTTGTCGCCAGCATCATATACAGCAGAATACATGGAATCAGATATGCAAAGTATGATACCGGTAATGCTACAAGACCAAGCGCAGCTCCAAATGGTGTAAATGGAATTACTGTCAGAACTGCAATACCTGTCATGGTAAGCAATGTTACTGGTGCGGATGCACGGCTCTGGATAAACGGAAGCTTTGGTGTACGAATCATGTGAATGACTAATGTCTGGCTCCACATGGATTCTACAAACCAGCCTGCCTGGAACATTCCGATATACCGTGCCTGCATAGCAGCAAGCTCTGCACCGCTGTAATGGGCTGCCAGATCATTGAATAAAACGCCTTTTGATACAAATAACGGACAGAATACAAAGTACATGAAAATATAAGTTGTAAAATCAAAAATCGAACTTGTAGGTCCAATCCAGATCATAAAGCTACCCACACTGGATGCATCCCATTTACGTGGTATTGCAATAAATTCCTCATCTACATTGTCCCAAGGAATCGCTGTACAGGACAGATCATAGATCAGATTCAGGAAAATCAGATGTACACTCATCATTGGAAGGAAAGGTAAAAGTGCAGAAGCAGCTAATACAGAAAACATATTTCCGAAGTTAGAGGAAGCTGTCATCTTGATATATTTGATCATATTAGCATAAGTTTTGCGTCCTTCTATGATTCCCTCTTCCAGAACCATCAGATCTTTTTCCAGCAAAATGATATCTGCGGATTCTTTTGCCACATCTACCGCAGTATCTACAGAGATTCCGATATCGGCAGCCTTCATAGCCGCAGCATCATTGATTCCATCACCCATAAATCCTACGGTATGACCGTTTTCCCTGAGAACGGAAACCACGCGAGCTTTCTGATCCGGTGTAAGCTTTGCAAATACCTCTGTTGTCTCTACTGCTTTTGCAAGCTGGTCATCTGTCATATGATCCAGATCAGAGCCCAAAAGCATGTTGCGTACTTCAAGTCCTACCTGTTTGCAGATTGTACGTGTCACCTTATCATTATCACCTGTCAAAATCTTTGTCGTTACACCGTGTGCTTTCAATGCCCGGATTGCATCTGCAGTAGACTCCTTTGGTGGATCAAGGAATGCCAGATATCCGATTAGTACCATCTCACACTCATCTTTTATACCAAATGCACCCACTGGAGAAGGATTGCTTTTTTGTGCTATGGCAAGCACACGGAATCCTTTGTCGTTCAGCTCGTCTACCGTTTTCAGAATACGCATGCGAACTTCTTCAGTAAGTGGCTTCACAGTGCCATCACACTCCGCAAAAGAACAGATGGATAGCATTTCTTCTACAGCTCCTTTTGTCACCATCTGTGTCTTTCCCTTCTTATCCTGTACTACCGTAGTCAGACGACGACGTGTAAAATCAAATGGGATCTCATCTACCTTCACATAGTTTTCTGACAGATCGAGGAGCTTTGGATCTGCCGCCTCTTCTTCCTCTGTTCTGTGAATGATCGCCAGATCCATCAGGTTCTTATAACCTGTCTGGAAGTAGCTGTTTAAATATGCATGGCGCAGTACTCTTGTATCATCTTCTCCATTCACATTCAGGTGATATTCCAGCACAACCTTATCCTGTGTCAATGTTCCTGTTTTATCTGTACAAAGAATATCAATGGCACCGAAATTCTGGATGGAATTCAGATTCTTAACAATCGTCTGCTTTTTGCTCATGGAAACGGCACCTTTTGCAAGGCAGGTTGTTACAATCATCGGCAGCATCTCCGGAGTCAGTCCGACAGCTATGGAAATACCGAACAGAAAGGCATCCAGCCAGTCTCCCTTTGTGATACCATTGATAAAAAATACCAGCGGAACCATGACCAACATAAACCGGATCAGAACCCATGACACTGCATTCACGCCTTTGGTAAAGCTTGTCTCCACTGCTTCACCTGCAATTGCAGATGCCATGGAACCAAATAAAGTGCGGTCTCCCGTGCAGATAACCACTGCCGTTGCACTTCCGGAAATTACATTGCTTCCCATAAAAGCAATATTGCTGTAATCGGTGATGCTTTCTTTCTGTGCACATACCTTCGGTGTCTTTTCTACCGGTTCACTTTCACCTGTTAAGCTTGCCTGACTGATAAATAAGTCTTTGGCATCCAGAATACGGACATCTGCTGGGATCATGTCTCCTGCTGAAAGATGTACGATATCTCCTACCACCAGATCGTCCATAGGAATCTCAATTTTTTCCTGTTCTCTTCTTGTAACGGTACAAGTAGTTGTGATCATGGATAACAGTTTTTCTGCTGCATTTCCACTTCTGGATTCCTGTACAAAACGAAGCGTACCGGAGATCATAACCATGGTCAGAATGATCACCACTGTTAATGGATCAAAATCTTCCGGTGAACTTCCTAACAGAGAAAAATATGGAAAAACCATATCTGTCATAGTAGAAACAACTGCCAGACAGAAAAGGATCGCTGTAAATGGATTGATAAATGCTCCTGCCAGACGTTTCACAAGGGATTGTTTCTTCTCATGCGTTACTTTATTTGATCCATATTTTGCCCGGCTTACCGCTACATTTTCAACATCCAGTCCACGAAGTGTTGTGTGCAGACTCTTCAAAACCTCCTTAATCGGATTGGTGCCCGCATGTTCGATGCGATGGTTCTGCTCGTCACGGATCACAGCCTGCTGTGCTGCCTGACGAACAGCCATACGATTTTCTTTCTTATTCATTGGTCTTTACCTCCCTGTTTTGCAATTTTTTTTTATAATATCGATCACTTTTCTCGATATACCAAAGATCAAATCCCGCCACAATAAACCATGCGATCATAGCAGTCACAAACCAGTGATTTTCAAAGCCTGGCCATAGACCTTTTAGCAGAAAAATCAATCCATTTAATGCAATGACTTCACCGATGTTACGACAAAGCGGCACAATTTTAATCTTTTCTTTCTCTTCCTGCGGCATGTTTTTCCAGGAAGAGAAATGAATATGGCCTTCTCCACATGCAAACATAAAACCGGCAATCGTGAAAATGATACCAAAAAAGATACAGGTTACATTCATGATTTTCTTCTCCTTTCATTGATTCCTCTCGTTATGAGCTTATTTATTTTCTGAAGCCTGATAAGCAATTTCACCATCGTAACTGCTAAAAAAATCCAAACAACCACAGATATTTGATACCAGACCTGTATCACCAAAATTTGGTGAGCCGGAAATATAAGACTCACACAACTGCATGCTGCAGTGAATAAAATATAAAGAATGAAAAAAATTATCCATCTTTCACTTTTGATTTTTTTCAACTACAACACCTCCCAACCTGCACTGATTACTTCCGGAAGTTCCAATGCCTGACCAACAATAGCTTCCAATACATTGTTTTTCGGTTTTCCTGCTGAACAATACTTCGCTATAATCTCGACTTTGTCTCCCACGACATCTCCACTTTCCAGATGATTCAGATACAAGGTCTTACTAGAGTTGCTATTGATCAATAATAGCCTTATTTCCTGTTCTGCATCTTCCTGACAAAGTACCGTAATGCAATACTCTTTTTCAGATTCATCTCCGACTGCAATCGGATTCATCTTTCTTGCAAGCGGACGCAGGATCAGATTCGAGCCGATTAAAATACCTGCAGCGGAAACTGCCATTGTAAACATTCCTGTGCTTGCAAGAATACCAATAGCTGCTGTACACCAAAGTGTGGCAGCGGTATTCATTCCTCTAACCGTACCACTATCTTTAAAGATCACACCACTGCACAGAAATCCCACACCGGATATAATGCTGCTTCCCACACGAAATACCTGATCGGAGCCATAAATCATTGGAAATAAAGTAAAGAAACTGGTTCCCATACAGATCAGTACATTGATCCGTATTCCGGCCGGATGCCCGGTTAACTGCCTTTCCAGTCCGATAAAGAATCCAAGTAACACGGATAAGGATATTCTTAAAACAAAATCTGTGTATACCATACATCTCGCCTCCCTTCGACCTCCTACAGAATACAAAAAAAGCAAGGAGAATCACATGACCAAAATCTTGCGATTTCCTTGCGATTTAGCAAGAATTAAAAAATAAACGGACCAAAAGCAGTCCGCCTATTTTACACTTTCTCATTAAATTTGTATCCTATTCCCCAAATCGTAAGTATATACTTTGGTTCGTCCGGGTTCGGTTCGATCTTCTTCCGCAGTTTTCGGATAAATGCCATAATATTACTGTCATCCAAAAGATAATCTTCAGACCATACCGCTTTGTAGATCTGTTCTTTTGTAAATACTTCCCCCCTGTTCTCTGCAAGAAAATACAGAATGTCAAATTCCTTCGGTGTCAGTGAAATCTCATCTTTTCCACGTACAACTCTCCTGCTTTTTGAATTGATCACTAATTCACCAATACATATTTCATCAGCAAGATGGATGGATGGGTTTTCCGCGTTATTTGATGCACTCAGCAATAATGAATTCACATCTCCACTGATCAGATCATAAATACCGGAAAGCAGTTCTTTCGCACTGTCACTTTCCGGTGGTTCTTTGATCAGCTTTTGAAGGAGCCATTCCTGCAGGACAGAATCCATGGAAATAACACTGATATTCTTTTTCACGATGGTTTCCCTCCTTTCAGATTAGCTCATGATATTTCTTTTGATAAACATTTTTGACCACCGTAGTCAGAAGCATATAGAGTAAGACTACAACAAATAAAAACAGGAAATACCTGATTGGCAATTTCGTCAATCCAATAATGCCTGCACTTTTGGTAAAAGTAAGCGCAGTAAAAGCAATAATTCCTGCAAGGGTCGTACACACAACCGGAATGGATGGACTGCTCTGTACAAATGGTATCTTCCTTGTCCGGAGAAAATGAAGAATCAGAACCTGCGTCCACATGGATTCTAAAAACCATCCTGTCTGAAACAGAGCAACATACTGCGACTGCATCACTGGATCTACCATGTTCAGATACGTTACTCCACCACACAATACTGGACAGAGAATATAATACAAAAACAGAAATGTCACAATATCAAATAACGAACTGATAGGACCAAAAAATAACATAAATCGTCCCAGTGTCTTTCCAGACCAGTCCCTTGGTGAAAGTGTTTCTTCCTCATCTACATTATCCCATGGAAGGATGATACATAAAATATCATACAGCAGGTTTAATAATAATATCTGCAAAGATGTCATTGGCAAAAAAGGTAAGAAGGCACTTGCACATACGATAGAAAAAATATTGCCAAAATTGGAACTCGCAGTGATTTTAATGTACTTGAGCATGTTTGTAAATGTTTTACGCCCTTCCAAAATACCCTGCTCTAATACGCCCAGATCCTTTTGAAGCAATACGACATCCGCTGCATCTTTCGCAGCATCTACCGCCGTATCTACTGAAATACCCACATTTGACTCACAAAGTGCCGGGATATCATTAATTCCATCTCCCAAATAGCCAACGGTGTGGCCATTTTGCCTTAAGGCAGCGACAAGGCGAACTTTCTGACCTGGCGTCAGTTCCGCAAAAACATGGATTTTTTCTACTATTTTACTGAGTTCGTCGTCCGTCATCTGATCTAATTCGGCACCAGTCAACGTGATCTCCGACGGGATTCCGACCCTTCGGCAAATAGAAACCGCCACATCTACCTGATCACCTGTCAGTATTTTCGGTATCACCTTCAGTCTTTTCAGAGCCTCCACAGATGTCTTAGCTGTTTTCTTCGGAGCATCAAAGAATGCAAGATAACCCATCAGGATCATATTATTTTCATCTGCAGGTATGATCTGATCCTGTTTCTCAATCTTTTTCTGTGCAACAGCAATTACTTTCATTCCATCCTGCAGCATCTCATCCACTACAGAATCTACGCTTGACATTCTGTCTTTTTCCATCGGAAGGATTTCGCCACGAAATTCTACATGACTGCATCGGGACACAATCTGTGAAATATTGCCCTTCATAATAAGCTGACAATCACCATTTTTATCTGTCACCAGTGTGCTGACAAACTTTCTTGAATAATCAAATGGGATTTCATCCTCCTTCTGATACTGCGTGAGAAGATCCGCAAAATGCTGTTCATGTCCGGGCATCGTCTGACAGGCAAGGATTGCATTATCAATCGGATTACATACACCTGAATGATAAGCACTGTTTAAAAAAGCAAGATCCAATACCTGACCACTTTCATTTCCCAACACATCCATATAGTATTCTAATAAAATACTTTCATTGGTCAGTGTTCCGGTTTTATCCATACAGAGTACATCCATACTTCCAAATCCCTGCATAGCATTAATATCTTTAATAATCGTCTGCTTCTTACTCATGCCAAGGCTGCCTCTTGCGAGACAGGATGTTATTACCATTGGCAGCATTTCCGGCATCAGTCCCACAGCTACAGACAGTGCAAAAGCAAAGGATTCCAGCCATTTACCACCGGTGATTTTCAAAAGTATAAATACAACAGGGATTAATACCGCGATAAAACGAAGCATGACCCAGGCAATCGAGTTGGCTCCTTTTTGAAAAGATTGTTTTTCATCTGGATCTTCTTTCGTAAAACTGCCATAGAGTGTATCTTTTCCAACTGCTAGCACGATACCCTCACCTTTTCCACTGATAACAGTTGTTGCCATAAAAGCCAGATTTTCAAGCTGGGTTAGGGATTCCGGATTACTGTAACTTAATGCCTGTGTATTTTTTCCCAGAATTGCACTTTCTCCTGTAATTGCTGCCTGGGAAAGAAATAGATCACTTACTTTTGTAAGCCTCAGATCTGCCGGAACACGGTCACCTGCTGAAAGCAGAACAATATCTCCAACCACCAGTTCATCAGCCGAAATTTCTTTTACTTCTCCCGCACGCCGTACAGTAATGCTTTCATGTATTAACCGGTTCAGCTGTTTTGATGCATTCTTTGCACGGATTTCCTGAACCAGACGGATTGTTCCGCTAATTAAAATCATTGAAAAGATGATAACAGCAGTTGTTGCATTTCTGGCAAAATTAGATACAAAAACCACATCTGTAACCAATGAAATGATTCCTAGAACCAAAAGAATACTATTAAATGGATTGATGAATGCACGCCGCAGTAATCGCAACATAGTATCATTTCTTCTCTTCGAGAAACTGTTTATACCATACTTCTCCCTCATCAACTCCACTTGTGATTGTGACAGACCTTCCTCGGATATCTCTAATTCCTGATATATTTGTGATACTTCTCGATAAGCATATTTTTTAATACAACAATCGATCAGTGTAGTTTTAGGCATATGGGCTTGCCTCCTTTCTCAATACCGATATATTTATTTTAACATCATCTAAAAAAAACTCCATGCTTATATTCTTGCTTTTTTCTTGCGATTACATTGATAATTAAATGGATTTTTAACTACACCATCAATTAATGTCTAACTTTCATCCTTTTATCTCACCACATTATTCTGCTATCAATCTTTCAAACCAGGTATCCATAGCAAGGATGAACTGGATTGCTCCCGACCATTCTTGCAGCATCTCATCCAAGATCTTATGCTTCACATATTTCTGCACATATACCCAGCAGGCAACACCACTGGCTTTCGTCTGTGATTGTATGGAGCAGAAAATCATTCAGGATAATCAGTTCTCATTTGAGACACATCTTCTATCATAATCCTGCTCTTTAAAAGCTACCATGCTCTCCAAAAGTTCCTCTCTGTGAAAGTAACCGACGTTATATCGGTTGCAGACCATTATGGCGATAGCTTTTGCAATCCCTAAGTTAGAACTTTCCTATAAAATTAAACTAAGGCAAAAGAATTGTATTCTGCCCTTTTCGATGTATAAGTATTATACTGTTACACCCTTTGCCAGTCCAGCCAGCAAAGCTGCCATTTCCGGATTATTCAGCACCTTCATAAGTGCCTCTGCATCAATTCCATCCGGCACTTCGATTTTCTTCTTTCCTGAATCCTGCTGTTTCATATCCGGATTCAGATTTTCTTTCTTATAAAATGCATCCTCGATCAGCTGTGCATTTTTCTTACGGTCTTCATCCAGGATATGACCATATACCTCTGTTACCATATCAGCCTGTGCATGTCCTGAATCTCCCTGGACCGCTTTTATATCTCCACCACTCAACTTTAATTTGTATGTGACACTCGTATGGCGAAGACTGTGAAACACCACATCCGGCAGCCCTTCCCTGTCTATGACCTCCTGCATTTTGTCACGCAGATAGCTCTCGCCAAGAGGCAGTCCATAAGATGTTGCCATGACCAGATTGTAATTTTCATACATATCTCCAAGAGCCTCTATTGTTTCATTCTGCTCTTCGCAAAGCTCTGCCAGAAGCACAGCTACCGATGAAGGAATGTATACTTTTCTAATACTGCTTTCGGTCTTAGGTGTTTTCAACACTCTGACAGTACGGTTATTCTTCCTCATGGATGGAAATACCTGAATGATATCCTTCTGCTTCAATGCCTCAACAGCCTTTTTAGATATTCTCTCTACTTCCTTATTGATGATAATGTACGCACTATTGCTCTCTATTGCTTCCTGCGAAATCTCCACACAGTCCCATGTAAGCCCTAAGAGTTCTCCCAGTCTGAGTGTTGCCGTGAAGCACAGATGAAAAGCTATCTTAAGCCACTTGTTTTCACATGCTTCTATTGCCTGCATCAGCATTTCTGCTGTCCATATCTCACGTTCCTCTTTTTTATGTTTTGGAACTGTCGCATCCGTTGCCGGATTTTTCTCCATGATGCCCCACTTTACTGCCTGCCGAAAACAGCTTCGCAGTATCTTGTGTATCTCCTTAACAGTTGCCGCTGTGATCTTGCCGCTTTCATCCATATTTCTTGTGCTCTTTACAGCCGGCATATCCAAAAGCTCCTGATAATACTTTTCTATGAAATGATTATTGATCTGATTCAGCTTGGTATTGCCTATGGTAGGAATGATGTAATTGTTGATTGTGCTGACATTTCCATCATAAGTAGAAAAGCTCCACTTTTCTCTGCCATACAGCCTGACATATTCATCCAGCATTTCCTTTACCGTCACACACTTAGGAACCTCAAAAGTTCCTACTGACAGCTTGTATTCCACTTCCAGCTTTCTCTTTTTTGCTGCTGCCTCTGTATCAAATGTTTCCCACTTCTGATGAGCTTTGCCCTCATCATCATATATTCTGTATATTACACAGTATTTTTTCCCTCTTTTCTGAATTGAAGCCATATTATCACCCTTTCCTCACATCCAGCCATCTTTCAAATGAATCTCTTCTTATCCGCAGGATTTTATCTGTTTTTGTAAACCGGAAATATCCTTCATCGGCCCATCTGCTTACCGTTGAAGGTGTTACTCCTGCCATAACCGCTGCTTCATCCCTTGAAATGTATCTGCTCCTTCTTGCTCCCACATGGCTTCCGTGCTTCCTTTTCCTGTAGCGCGTCTGTCCGGCATACCATTTTTCAAACACTTCCTTCGGTATCCTTTTTACAAAATCAACCGTAAATGTTTCAAGGTTATTCTTATCCCATATCTCATATACCACCGCACCGCTGACACCAAGCATCTCTGCTACCTCTGCAAAAGAATATGACATTCTGGTCAGCTCTGCACCCGGTTCAGGTCCATCCACTTTTCTGTGCTTGACCTGATTTGCATACCATTTTTCAAAACTCTCCACGTCTATCATCATATGTCCGTTAACGATATCGGTCTGAAAAAAATTGCGGTGTACCAGCCAGTAGCTTTCCGTTTTCTTTAATCCAAGTATTTTCCGCATCTGCGGAACCGTCATTGTTTTTCTTTCTTCACTCAATCTTCTGTCCCTCCCGGTTCATAATAACACAGCACCTATGAAACCTTTTAGAACGTAAATTTTCCCTACGACACCTGTTCATCAAACCATTTATCAAAGCTGTTCTTTGATATTCGGTAGGTGGTTCCGATCTTGACCCAGCTGAATACTTCCATCTTTAGCAGTTCATATACTGTCGGTCTGCTGATTCCAAGGATTTCCTGTAATTCCTTTACGGTATAACATCTCTTTTCACTGGTATTGTTTGTGATTCCATTCATTACGCAATACCTCCCATCTTACCATCCATAAATCCAATGACCTGTCTTCTTACACGGCTTCTTATTTTATGAATTTTCTGCTGTGCCGATTCATAGGAAATATTCTGTAATTCAGCAATATCACTTAAAGACATTTCTCTTGTCAGATATTTTTCAAACACATCCTTCTCTGCTCCCAGAGTCTCAACCTGCTTATTAAACAGCTGGTAATCATTTCTCATTTTTCTTAAAAGATATGCATCACTCACAAACTCTTCCGCACGGTCAACGCCCTTAAGAACCTCCCCAGAAAAATCGCATTTTATCAGGGCTTCTGTTGTCATGATCTTTGCAACCGCTTTATTCGCTGTCGGATCACTCTTGATGCTGCCTCCCTGTACTCTGACTCCAAGCTCCCCGATATCATGCCTGTGATTGCTCTCTTTCTCACACTCGATCATGTAACGGAGACCTTCCGTATACCCTTCCACGATTCCCATAAAATCATTATAGTTTTTAATGATCAGATTCACTCTCTTTGATGATGATGCATTTACATATACTTTAATCAGATTCTTCTCTGCCATATCCGTATCTCCCTGCTTTCGTTTATTCTCATAAGCTGTCACGCGTTTACTTTTGCTTACAGGAAATATTGTAGATGAATGCAGAGTAAAAATCGTTTCCCAAACACTCAACAAAAAATTGAGTCTCACTCAACTTCCAGGGAAATCAATGCTTCTAGCTGTTTTATTGCTATCGCTTTTACTTTTTCACTCTTAATTTTGGAAAACAGCATCAGCAGTTCTTCATTGGCATCTGCCATTCTGCTGCCTTCAAGAAGATACCCGCCGGTACATCCGAGTGCCTTTGCAAGTTCAGCTATAATACTGCTCTTAATGTCGATTTTGTCATTTTCATATAATGAGATTGTGCTTTTATCTGTAAGCATCTTCTCCGCCAATGCTTCCTGCGTCATTTCTCTTTTCTTTCTACATTCCTTAATTCTCTGGCCCATTGTCATTTCCATTCTTTTCTCCATTTCCGGAGTCCAAAACGGAAATATGTGAACCTGTCCCGGCATAGAAAAAGAGCCTGCAAAACGTACTCAAATAAAACAATCAAAAAGTCAAATTGACTTCTGTTGTCATATCTCCGTTTTGCAGGCTCCTGATAGTTCTTTGCTAAATCCAGCTCGTTTACAAACTCTTGCCTGGAGGGGTCGTCTATAAGGGTTCACGGTAATTCCAGATTCCATGATCTGGAGCCTCTGCCCAGTCTGACGGTTCAACCACCGGCTCATTCTATTTAATTGTATCTATAAATAATGCTGCTGTTACATTGCTCTCTTCTGTTTTCTCAACGCTTCCATATCCGTAGAGCATCTGCTGGAAACTTCCTGTCCGGGATTCTTTCCCCGGCAGTTCTCGAATATCCTCATATAGATTTCATCAACTACCCCTACTATTTCCTTACGGCATCTGGAACAGGTTATCTCAACGCTGCAGTTCCCCGACACCTTAAACAGCTGCTTGCCGCATGCAGGGCAGCTCACATATTTCATCTTAACTCTCTCTGTCATCATCAAAGTCCTCCTGACGTGTACATTCTGTTGTACCATTCAACGGATAAGGGAAATGAAAACCATTGATGATTGTATCTGTAGGACAAATGAGTTCCGATGTGCCGAAGTTCGCACCATTCATCCTGTACCCTTCTTGCTGACCTTTTCTATTGGTAAATCCCATTAAAGAATTTATCGCTCCTCCATAAACCACATGTTATTGTCTTCATAATACAGATGGCTCTCCCTGCCATCCACAATACATGTATACCTCATTCCTGCTCCGCCTGCTTTCAGGCTTGCAGCTCTTCTTACATCTGTTACCTTCTGAATCTCATATACATGGCCCTCCTTCCATATAAAACTTCTTGGAAGTAATCTGCCATCTGCCGTAAACTCAGCCATGACATTCACATATACTTTGCTGCTTTCCATGTTAGTTCAATCCCTCCTATCCAAAATAGCCATGAGGATGTACTGTGTGATCCGACTTGGCATCACACGCTGACAGAATCCTGTCCTGATACATGAGTCCTCTCTGAATACTGTAAAATCCAAATCTTTTGCGGATGTTGTCAACCGCTGCATCCACCTTCATCTGTTTCTCTCTCTCCTTCGGATCCATGAACATATCCAGCTGCTCCCAGAAATAATCCGTCACCAGATCCGTTCCCCGAATTCCAATGCTCCGGAGTGGCTTCTGATAAAATTCTGGTCTGCTGTTTTTCAGTTCCTTCTCATCTGCCGGCAGCCTGTAACTTTCCTTATAGAGCTTATATCCGGCTTCCGCAATCTCCCTGGTAATGTTGCTCGCATTTTGGAGCTTTACCTGTTTTGAGAAATGAAACAGATCTTTGTCCCTGATGCTGATCTCCACTGTTCTGCATCTGAAACCATTTTCCCTGAGTCTGGCCGCAACACTTTCTGCCAGGATGTATAACACGATTTTGACATCTTCATCCGTTTCCATATCTTTCGGAGTTGTCGTACTGTTGCCTACTGACTTGATCGGGGCAGACGTATTCTCCAGCTTGACAGGTGACTCATCATAGCCATTTGCAAAAGCCCACAGGATGCTTCCCATCTTTCCCAGCTTCCTTACAAGAAGAGTTTCCTCTGTCCTTGCCAGGTCTCCGATGGTTCTGATTCCCATACTGCGCAGCTTGTTATTCGTCGCACTTCCCACATATAATAAATCAGATACCGGGAGGGGCCATGCCTTATCCCTGTACTCATCCTTATTCATAGTTGTAATGGCATCCGGCTTCTTATAATCAGATCCCAGCTTGGCAAATATCTTATTAAATGACACACCGACACTCACTGTAATTCCAAGCTCTTTCTTCATCCGGCTGCTGATCTCCTGGGCGATATGATAGCCGTCACCTTTGAGACTTACACTGTCTGTCACATCCAGCCATGACTCATCAATTCCATACGGCTCTCTCTTATCTGTATACTCTGCATATATCTCCTGGGCCATTCTGGAAAATCTCAGGTACAGATCCATTCTTGGAGGAAGAAATATAATGTCCGGACAGGCCTGTCTTGCCTGCCATAAAGCCATGCCGGTCTTCACACCGTGACGCTTGGCTGTGTAATCGGCAGTCAGCACGATTCCATGTCTTGCCTCTGAATCTCCTCCCACTGCAACAGGCTTTCCGCGAAGTTCCGGATGATACAGAAGCTCTACCGATGCATAGAAACAGTTACAGTCACTATGCAGTATTGTTCGATTCATTCATCCACCTTCCTTCTTTCCTGCTGCCGGATGATGTACCATCCGTCTACATGGCATAATATAATACTTTTCTGATTGCTAATCAACGGTAATATTTTGCATATTATCAATACTGTTGATATTATGTGTTGATTTTTAGGGATTCTTATGCTAATCTTGATATATCCCCGTAGGGAGATCATACCTGATATGATTACTTAGAAAGGCATAATACTATGAAAGATTTAGGAAAGACCATTGCTAAATACAGAAAAGAACATAAGCTGAACCAGAGCCAGCTTGCAAAAGAACTGGAAAACTATGATATCTATGTAAAACAGAATTCAATCAGCGCCTGGGAACTTGGCACAGCAACACCCAATGCCAGACAGTTTCTCGCCTTATGTGAGATTCTTGAAATATATGATATCTATACGGATTTTATTGGTCAGAGTCCCCTTAACCCATTCCGTAACCTGAATGAAAAGGGAATGAACAAGGTGCTTGAATATATCAGAGATCTGGAAAACACCGGCAACTATAAACCGGCAGAGATCATTCCTATCCATGTAATCCGGGAAAGAAAAGTATTTTACAATACAGTTTCCGCCGGCACCGGTACTTTCCTTGACAGCGATGAATATGAGATGTTCTCCTCTCCTAACATTCCGGAAGCTGCAACCTTCGGTGTATATGTAGATGGTGACAGTATGGAGCCTAAATACCATAATAAGGACCTCATCTGGATTGAACAGACAGCCTGCCTTGATGATGGCGAAATAGGTATCTTCTATCTTGATGGAAATGCATATGTGAAGAAATTTCAGAATAACAGACTCGGAACCTACCTCATATCGCTCAATAAAAAATATGATCCGATTCCGGTTACAGAGAACAGTTCTTTCAAGATTTTCGGCCGTGTCCTTTCGTAAGTCCTGTTTTTTGGACACTTGATCGGATAGGATTATCATAGCAGGACAGACCTGAATTATTCTAATTTTGGAGGTACGCATATATGAATACTGATATGGATATAGACATAAACGCTGTTACAGGTACAGACACCATTACCTGCAGACTTGTTGAAGCCAGAGCAGATCTCGGCATCACACAGAAGGAACTTGCCACTGCAACCGGCATCAGTCTGAAAACGATTGCCAATATCGAAGCAAAACAGCATATCCCTTCCCTGCTTTATGCCATGAGGATTGCAGACTTTTTCCATAAGCCGGTAACAAGCCTGTTCTGCTATCATCCGTGTGTACAGCAGACACCAGCTAAAGGAGATGATCCGAATGAACAATAAGAAACAGTTGGATTTCCAGACTATCGCTGTTGATTTTGACGGTACCCTGTGTTACAGCAAATGGCCGGAGCTGGGCCAGCCCAACCAGGCACTGATTGAATATCTCCAGGAATGGAAACGTAATGGCAACAAACTCATTCTCTGGACTTGCCGCGCCGGCGAAGCTCTGTCAAAAGCTGTCGAATGGTGCCGGGAACAGAATCTTGAATTTGATGCCGTCAATGACAACCTTCCGGAAATCATAGAATTCTACGGACACAACAGCCGCAAGATATCCTGCGACTACTATATTGATGACCGGATGCTGCTGCCGGAAAATGCAAAGGCATAGGACCTGTGATGGGTGCTATGCCTTTGTGCTTATTCTATAATATTATCGTTCTTCTTTTTTAGGCTTTTGCATATTCATTTTTTTCTGTCCATGAGACTTCCTTTTCGCCTGTTTTATCTTTTCTCTCACAGATGGCTTTTCCAGTTTTCTTTCCTGTGCCTTCTCTTTCAGGTACTGCTCTGCTGATTCCAGATACTCTGCAAGTAGTCCTGTCTTATCTTCTGTGATAGGATTGATGTCTACTGCAATTCCAGCAATCGTGAATCCATCCTCATGAAGAATATTAAAAAAATCATCTTCCCTGATTGTTCCTTTATAGTATACCATCACATCCAGGTCCGATCCGTTTTTTTCAATTCCCCTACATCTGCTGCCGGATATAATCACATTTTCCACTTGTGCATCCAGATCATTTTCTATAATCTTTGCCTGCACATAGTACGATACCATTTCTTCAATCTCTCCGGCACTCATTCCGTCTACTGGGTGAAACTGCTCTATTGTTTTCCTTCTGAAATCTGAAATCACATTTACAGCAAGCTGATCTTCTTTTTCTCTAAGCTCTGTCCAGAGATTGCCAATCACATTCCGAAGGTTATGGTTATCATTTTCCATAAGCTCATAATACATCTCCCGGCAGTTCGATAGTAAAGTCAGTTTCTTTATCCTGTCATGATAAGTTCTGTACTGCACTTCATCTAGCAGCTTTTCTTCCAGCCGGAAAGCTTCACTTCCTGAAATTCTATCCCAGATATCATCTTTTTCTGAATGGATCACAAGACCATATCCTTCATCATGTCTTTGCTGTACCATGTGAATCCGGTCTTCTGTTCCTTCTATCCTGCATGTAAAATCAAATTCGTTATATCCTGCTTTCCAATAATATCCTGCCTGGGTGAGTTTGATATCCGTCACCTCTTCTGCAGTTATGCTTATCTTCTCCTCGGGTTTTTCTGCTAAAATCTTCTCTTCCATCTTGTTCTCCCTTTCTTAAAATGGCGGCGCACTAAGGCCGCAATCGTTATTGCTTCGCAAGTTAGCAAGCAGTGCCCCTGTGTACACGCGGCGCATTTTGCTTGTTGGAGGCACATCCCCAATCCCCTTAGAATGTCATCTTCGATGCCAAGCTGCGCCCTCACTTTGTGAGTGCTGATACATTCCTGCTTTACCGGAATTGCAAAAAAAGCGGGCAACCACCAATTTTCATTTTGATGATTACCCGTAAGGTTATCTCTGCTGCTGTCGCTTCTTTTTCAGGTCTTCCTCCTGATTCCATGTCTGCTGTGCAGCATAGAAGGATTCCACATTTTGCTTCGCAATCTGATAATCCCGCATCTCTTTTTTTATTTTTTTGTACTCGCTGTAAGCTACTTTTTTCTCGGAAAGCAGTCGTGCAAATTCTTCATTCAAATCTTTTACCTTCGGAATTTTTCCGTCCGGAAGTTTTGAAAATACTTCCTTTGCTGCCTTGTGAAGAATTATTTCATCACGATGCACCTCATAGAATTTTTTGCTGTAACCGGATTTACGATACGCAATGTATGTATCTCTGGTCTTTGCATAATTGATAATATGAGTTTTGAGAACCTTGTTCTGTGCCATCTTTTCCTCAGCATCTTTGATGATTTTCATAAGTTCATGATATCTGGCCGAACTTCCATCTACCAAGGCATCCAAAGTTTCCTTATCATGAATATCGTGCTGCTGCAAAAACAGAATGGACTCTGCAAACTGTTTTATATTATATTTTTTCGCCCAGCGGACATAACCGCCATTCTTTCCCTGTGCCATCTTCTCCTGAATATCCACCACCAGATCAAACTTCCGTTTTTCTGATTTCACAACTTTCTGATCAGATGCTTTTTCTTTCTTCTCAGGTAAATCTTTCTCCCCGGCAATTATCTTTTTCAGATTTTCTTCTGTATAATCTTCTCCCAGAGAACGGAATCTGATAAAACGCTTCTGCTCCTTCCCACATATTGCAGTATGCTTTCCACGTTTAATCTCATACCCTTCCTGCTGTAATAATTTCAGAAGTTCTTCAAAATCTGCCGGCTTCTGCTCCAGACATTTCAGAATATCTTCCCGGATGACATCCCTCATACTGGTCCGTTCCGGATACTTTGTTCTCCGCTGTCTCTCACTCGGTTTTACCTTCGGAATAATGGAAAGTCCATGCTCCAGACAGATAATATCGCTGAGTCTCTGCAATGCAATTCCCGAAAACCAGAAGTCACGAAACTTCCGATCACAGTCAAGATTGGTGGAATTGAAAATGATATGATTATGAATATGAGCTCTATCCACATGCGTTGCCACGATAAAAGCATGCTTCCCTTTTGTGAATCTCATACCGGTTTCATACCCTACTTCATTTGCTTCCTCCGGTGTGATTTCTCCCGGCTTGAAAGACTGGCGGATCTGATACGCAAGTACATCTCCCTTAGGCTGCCGCCATGTTTTATGCAGATATTCTTTTTTTGCCTGAGCAAATTCCAGATCAACAAACTCCGGATTACACTGATAAGATGAAATATATTTTCCATCTTCTGTCTTGCCCCCGTTCATTGCATAATCTGTTCTGTCTTTCAGACACTGCATCACACTCCGCCCTTTGTTCTGATGCATTGCTATCAGTTTTGTTGCCGCCATTCTCTCACCTGCCTTACATAATTGCTGTTAATCGGTCCAGCACTTTTCTCATTTCCTGTAAGATTTGCTTCTGATTATTTTTCAATTCTTCAATATCCTCATGGTAAATGCTGCCAGTCTCATTTGCTTTCTTTGCATACTGATTCAGATTATTTCCTGATATCTGTAGCAGCCTTAATATTTCTTTTAGATCTGACAGATCCATTACTATCACATATCCGTATAATGCCATTCGGAGAAGATAGGCAGTCAGGCTTGTGATTCCTGACTCCTCCATCCGCTTCATTATTTTTTCAAGTTCCTCTGGCGTAGCCCGGATATGAATGTCTTTGGTTCTTTCTAACATTCTCCAATTTCCCTTTCAAAACAACATCCCGGAATCGGTTTTCTCTCTGGAACAGGAAGCTGTGGTGTTGACTGTCTGCTCTGTTCTTTCAGTTTCTCCAATACAGATTTCTTATCTTCCGGGACAATCTCTAATGTTCCTGCTGCCGGTTCCACCTTCACATTGTTGATCACACCATCAAAGTTATTATCATTCTGCTCCACCATATCTTCAATTCCACGCATGGGATTTCTGCTGATAGATGGTCCTGCTCCTGCAGTCTCCTCTGGTGTACTGCTGCCGGATTCTTCCGATACTTCTACCTCATATTCTCCATGAACCTCATCCCACTTTTTAATTTTTCTTGCTTTTGCCTTTTCCATACTTTGCTTCTCCCTTCTCAAAATTCAGTTCAAATATTGCTCTCTGGTTTTCATCAACAGTCATCACAACCGTAGTGTCATAAGTGTTTCCAGTCTTCTTTGACTTGCATCCTTTCAACGCAACCTTTCCATCCGTCAAAAGTTTAATAGCTGTCTGCTTGGTCATCTTCTTGCCAAGTGCTTCAAAAAATTTGTTCTGCTTCCAAAGCACAAAGTTGCATCCCCTATTCTCACAGGAATATCCTTTCTGTCTCTCAATCACATGCTGACCACAGCAAGGGCATATTCCGATTTCTTCCATTGCCGGATGCATGAGCACTTCTGCATCTTCGATCACTTTATAGGTCTTTACCAGATCCGTTATCATATCTTCAATCTCGCTCATAAATTCCGTATCCTGAAAATTCCCCTTCTCCACATCAAGAAGTTTCTGCTCCCACTCTGCTGTCATGGATGGCGACTGGATCTGTTCCGGCATGACAGTAATCAGCGCTACTCCCTTATGAGTCGGCATAAGATACTTTGTTTTCTTATTACCTTTTCTCTCTACAAATCCGATACGCACCAGCTTTTCAATGGTTGCTGCCCTTGTCGCTGATGTTCCGATTCCTTTACGCTCGGTTTCTTCGGGCATCTCGTCAGCTCCGGCACGTTCCATTGCTGAAAGAAGGCTGTCCTCTGTAAAATGTTTCTTTGGTGTGGTCTTTCCTTCCTCCATCTTTGGATTCTGCAAAGGATATGATCTTCCATTTGTCATAGCAGCAATACATGCCAGCATCTCAGCATTCCCTCTTTTGTCCTCATTCTCCTCTTCGGAATCTGTGCTGTCTGCCTTACTTCCTATGATCCAGTCCTGAATCTCCCGCCATCCTTTTTCCCTGATATTTTTCGTCTTTGCCCGGAATACTGTATCTGCGCAGGTAAATTCCACATCAACTTCATTTCTCACTGCTGCATCCCCCAGAGCCGCTAACAGTCTGGCGGTAATAAGACTTAATACCTTCTGCTCTCCGGATGGAAGTTCACCAAATTCTGCATCCGCTACATTTACCGTAGGAATAATTGCATGGTGGTCACTGACCTTACTGTTGTTAATCACCTGCTCTGCATGAACCTGCACATTCTTTGTAAAACCAAATTTATGTGCCATCTTCTGTGCAAGGTTCGGAATCATTCCTTCCATGTCCTCAGTCAGAAATCTGCTGTCTGTTCTCGGATATGTTACCAGCTTCTTTTCATACAGACTCTGCGTATAATCAAGTGTCTGCTGTGCTGTGAATCCCAGATATCTGTTGGCATCTCTCTGTAATGCAGTCAGGCTGTAAAGCTGTGGTGCTTTCTCCTGTTTATCCGCCGGATCAATCTTTGTTACCTGTGCTGTCTTCTCTTCCTTCAATCTGTTCAGAATTTTCTCAGCATCCTGCTTATTTTCAAAACGATCAGACAATGCAGTAATGCCTCCGCAGCTGATGGAAAGTCTGTAGATTGGTTCCGGCTTAAAACCTTCAATCTCTGCTTCTCTCTGTACGATCATGGCAAGTGTCGGTGTCATTACTCTTCCTACATTCAGCGTCTGTCCATACAGAGTAGAAAATAATCTTGTCGCATTCATTCCCACGATCCAGTCCGCACGCTCCCTGCAGAGTGCCGCCTGGTAAAGATTATCATATTCCCTGCCATTTCTCAGATGAGAAAAGCCATCCGAAATCGCCTGGTCTTCCATTGAAGAAATCCATAAGCGCTCGAATGGCTTTTTGCATTTTACCTGATTATATACCAGACGGAAGATTAGCTCTCCTTCACGTCCGGCATCTGTTGCCTCTACTAATCCTTCTACATCTTCCCTCTCCATCAGCTTTTTTAAGATGCTAAACTGCTTTCTGGTCGCAGCTGCAATCTGATAATTCCATTGTGAGGGAAGGATTGGGAGATCATCATATCTCCACTTTTCGTATTTCTCATCATAAGACTCCGGGGATGCAAGCTCCACCAGATGTCCCACACACCAGCTGACAATATAACCATTGCCCTCCAGGTATCCATCTTCTCTCTTATCTGCACCGATTACCTTCGCAATGGACTGTGCCACCGAAGGTTTCTCGGCAATTACTAATTTATATGACATTTAATCCTCCTTATCTTCCTGTAGAACCAAAAGCTCCTGTCCCACGTTCTTTCCACTCCTCAAACGTGAAATCCGGTATCAGCACTGGCATGATCACAAGCTGTCCGATCTTGTCTCCGGCTTTGATCTCATATTTTTCCCTGCCGACATTAGAAATGATTGTATGTACCTCTCCTGTATAACCGGAATCAATCGGCGGTAATTCACATACAATTCCTTTTGCACTTAATCCGCTTCTCGGAAAGATATATCCGGCATATCCATCGGGAATCCTAAGACCGAATCCCAATGGAATCTTAATTACCTGTCCCGGTACCACTGTAAAATACCCCGGACTGAATACATCAGCCCCGGCATCATTGGCATATGCCCTCTCCGGGCTCTTGCCTCCAAAATCAATCAGTTGAATCTTCATCTGCTTCGTCCTCCAATACTGTTTCTTCACATAACTTAGGAAAATCCACCCTGATAATATCTGTTGGTAACATCTGCGGTGGAATACTTTTTCCACAGGTCATCTTTCCTTCCTCACAGCCACCATTCATACAAAATGGTCCACAGTCAGAAAATAGTTCCCTGTTCTGCCCCAGAAGCTGTTCCCAGATTTTCAGCATCACATATCTGGTCTCCTTGGTGTTTCTCCTGCATGTCCTCTGATGGATCATGTGCTTCCACTGATACGGTGTCGCGCTGATCAGAAGAAGATTCCTCATTCCCTGCGGTGCACAATATCCGGCAGAATCATTATCAACCCCAGATCTGATCATTTCCTGGTAATTTTTCATTGCCATGCTGCACTGTCTTAAATATCCTTCCTCCTGTCCGGCTCCTATCAGATCATAGGGAATGACAAAATCCTCCACTCCTGAATAGTCACTGTATTGCAGGCTTGCCGACATATATTTCACTTCATTCTGGTGCCTGGTAATCTGTGCCAGGAATCTTCTGGATGCACCGACTACAACCACATTGATGATTCCAAACTTCTGGATGGTCGGATGTGGCAGCTTCACAAGATTTGCCACGGTGGATCTCTGATATGGCTTTTCATACAGATCCATGAAATCATCCAGGCAGGAAATCTGATGTCCTCTCTGTGTCAGCCTTGCCGCACAGACCATCAGCTTCTCTGCCTGGTCAATGGATTCCGGATTTAATATCTTCACTTCAATTTTCTTCATTCAGTTCCTCCTCTACAATCGCACAAAGAATCAGGAAATAGTTAATACTGTCGGTGATCTTCTCATCCCACTGCTCTTTGGAATACTGCTGCTCACCCATACACATATCCGATACAGAGATCAGATGCTTGGACAGCATCCCCATAAGTGCTGCTCTCGGCGTGGTATTCAGCACCACTGCTGCCTTCTTGAAATGCGCCAGCCTGTCCACTGCCGTATTCTTCACTGCTCTGGGAGCGTACTCTGCTCCCTTTGCCACCAGCATGGATTTACAACGATCCATCTGCCTGATGATCACTTCATTGAACTCTTTCTGATTCATGCCCTTTCCTCCTTCGCTTTCGTTGTTCTGCTTTTCTTAGGTGCCTGCTCTGCCTTTTCCGTATTGGCTTTCAGCTTTGATTTCACAGACTCCTTTACCTTTGACAGAGTCCTTTTCTTATCAAGATCCTTCAGAGCCTTGTCAACAACTACCTTTAATTCCGGGTTGGCAGTTTTCTCCTGTGTCTCAGATACAACCGGAATAAAGCCCAGATCCTTTGCTCCTTCTGTAATTTTGTCCATAAGCTCCTGTGCAAACGGACTAGATGTTTTTGCCGATTCCTGCACCTGGTCCTTATCTGCCATCAGCACTTCCATCTTCTGGTCAATCTGATAGATGAACTCCGACGCTGTCTGGCGGATCTTATCAAGGGATGCTTTCAGCTCCGGTGTTTCCTTTCCCTCTGACCAGCCCGCGACATAAGAAAAGGAATAGTCAGAAGTGTTGATTCCGTAATGCTGGCATACTACATATGCAACACTCTCAGCCTCAACTTCTTTCCCATTCCTTGAAATGTCTTTTGCCTCCGGCACATTATCCTTGTCATGCAATTTCTCGTGTGCCATTTCATGAAGCAGTGTCTTAATGGTCTGTACCTCACTCATGCCATCCTGAACCACAATTTTCTTATCTTCCAGATGATAGAATCCCTTGGCATCTCCATCAATCAGCTCAAAAGATACCGGGACCGGGCTGATCTCCTGTAGTGCCTGTAAGAGCTTGGGATATCCTTCAATATTTCCCACCAGTTCAGAAGGACCAATGGTAGGAAGTTCTTTTCCGTCTGTCTGGGACAGGTCAAATGTCTTTACCACCTTGAATGCCCGGATTGTGACTTCCACTTTCTCCTTTACCGGTTCTCCGTCAGCATCAAATACCGGTCTTCCCTTTTCATCCAGTTTTGTCTGTTCTCTCTCGATCTTATAAGGTGCCGGGGCAAGGATGCTGATTCCCTTTTCTCCCTTTTTCACATACCGGCCCATCTGCTTCCATCCGGTAAAGCTCTGACACAGCTGTGCATCCGGTCTCTGCATCATGATGAGCATGGTATTATTCACGGAATACCTTGGAAATTTTGCCATCACATTGAGAAACTGCTTGTACTTATCACTCTGGAATACATCCTTCACACCCTTTTCCAGCTTGTCTGTGATCTGATGCAGTTCATCAGCTCTCTTATCCCTGGATTCAATCCAGTCAATTTTCTTCTGGATATTCTCAGGAATTTCTCCTTCAATCTGTGCCTCCGGCATATCATGGATAAGCGCTGCAATCATCTGCTGTGCCTGCCAGTTTTCTGCTATATCAGGAACATATCTAAGCATATCCAGGTCAATTCTCTTTCCGATCAGCACATCCATCTCCACGCTGTCCTCCGGATTCTTTAGGTCTGCTACCCTGATGCCGATTGCAGGTATTCCATGCATACGCTCAGGCGGTATCTCTTTGAATTTTGCTACTGCTTCCGCAACACTTGTGATATTCTCATGGAATTCTCCCATGTTATGAAATTCGCTGCATTCCGCCACAGTCAGCGTAACTGTCTTCTTCTCTTCTTTTACGGCTGTATTCTCTGCCACTCTAAATCCCTCCAGTTCTATATCCTCCAGATTATTTGTCAGTTTTAATGATGAAAGCGGAATCTGCTGTTTCTGATGAAATGAGTAATAATCCCTCCCTGGTCCTACTATGATATGGTCAAGAAATTTAACCCCTATCAGATCACACAGCTGCTTTACCCTTGCCGTTGTTGCTATGTCATCCATGCTTGGCTGCAATTTATTTGACGGATGGTTATGAACCAGCATGATTGCAGATGCATTAGACAGGATCGTGCTTTTCAGTATCTCCCTGGGATGAGCGATTGACTGGTCAAGTGCTCCCATACTGACTACATTCATATTGATAGGCTTTCCATCCGTCTGTAGGTTCACGATTGCTACTACTTCCCTGTCATAGTCCTTTAGCATATCTGCCATGACCTTAACAGCTGCTTCCGGACCATCCATAGGAACATCACTTAAAAGAGGCGGCATCTCCACCATTCGGATAGCCACCTGATTCAGACGATACATATTTGTTTTTTCCGTTTCCTGCTTCCTTACAGAATCATAGAAACTCTGCTCCGGTCTTACCCCGCTACTGAGCATCCCCTGCTCCTTCCCCTACAGGAATGGTCATGTGAAATTCCTTATCTTTAAGACTTTTCAGCCTTGAAAGTACAGATTCCCTGGTTGACACTTTTTCCTTACGTTTTACAATCTTCTGCAATCCCTTCATATATCCCGTATATCTGCTTTTCCTTGCCATATCAGCGTTCTCCTTTCTCTTTAGCCGGTCCCTGTTTCTTCGGGCCTCTAGCAGTTTCCTTCTTTTTCTCGTTCAGATCAGCTAGCACTGATTCCTTAGACTCTGCTCTAAGCATTCTTTCCTTTATCCTTTTGATCTGGTCTCTGGTAAGCGGTTTCTCCACGATACTCCTGTGAAGGATCTTACCAATCGGAAGCCATGTGACATCCTTTCCTGCCTTTTCCTGCTCCATGATGAATTTCATATGGGATGCAGAAAATTTAGGATTCATGTAATGCTCCAGGTTCAGATTTGCCTCGGCTGCTTCATAGATTACCTTGATCTGTGCCGGCTTGAACTCCTCCTGCACTCTTCCGGCATCTTCCATGGCTTCTTCAACACGTATTGATGCAACAGATCTGAATACATAATCCACTTCAACAAATCCGCTGTTATAATCATCTACTGCTTTCTGAAATCTTGCCTTTTTCTCCTCTGGTGTGAGCTGGTCAAATTCTTTGTCTTCCATAGATTCCTCCCGTCAGAAAAAGGCAGCCTTCCGACTGCCTCATTCCCTTGATGCTACTCTTCATCCATTTCGTCTTGATCATCTTCTCCTGTGTCTTCATCAGGGCTTTCGTCCTCTGCATCTGATACAGACTCTTCCTCAATATCCATATCTGCAAGATAATCCTCGTCATCATCACTGTCGAAGTAATCTGCATCAGGATCCGGTGCATCCGCTTTCTTCTTGCCCTTATTGGACTTCACATACATAAATCCACCGATTCCTCCAACCGCTGCAAAAAGGACTACTGCCATAATGCCTGTCACATTTTTACCTTTCTTTCCTGTCTCTGGAGCTTTTACCTCTTCCTTTGGCTCCTCTATCGCATCTTCTGTGGGTTTGGTCTTTTCCGGTTCCACGGTCTCCTTATCGGCTGCCGTCATTCCCTGGGAATTCATATAGGACTCCACCTCATCATCTTCCATGAGTGCAAGAAGATCCGATTCATCTACCAGATTAAGGAAATGAACAGTCTCCGCTCCCTTATCATCACGGTCAATGATGATATAGAAATAATTGCCGGACTTGGTTGTGACTGTAATGAACTGCTTGCCTCCGGCTTCAACCGAACCGTAATCATCCACCAGATTCATATTTCCATCCGGGGTAAGCGGACCATAGCTCTCTTCCTCTTTTTCCGTGCATTCCTCTTCTACATGTGCATCTATTCCCTCGCAGACCTTATAATCATAAAGGCATACTGCACATTCCTCATTGACTGCTCCCTCACTGCATTTTTCTTCACAGGTACAGGTCACTTCCTGACTCTGTGCAAATGCTGTCACTGGTGCCATTCCGGCAAGTGCCGCCAGACCTGCGACCATGCCTCCCATAATCTTTGCTACGATCACATTTTTTACCTTATTCATTCTCTTCATCTAAGAACTCCTCCTCTTCGTTATCTGTTTCCTGTTCATTGTCTTCCTCTGCATCTGTCTCCTTACCGGATGCAGCTGCCGCTGGCATTGGTGCCTGTCCGCTTAACATGTCCTGTAATCTGCCACTATTGGCAAGCTGTAAAAACTGTGCCAGCTGTTCCGGTGATAAGTTGTAGGACGCCACATCACTGACAATCTGTAAATTCTCTTCTTCTTTCAGCTTTGCTTCGAGCTGCTTTACTTTGGCATCCGCTGCATCTCTCTTGGCTACTGCCTTTTTCAGATCTGCACGGAGCTTGTCTAACTTTGCATACATAGAATCTCTCCTTTCTTCATGGCAGCAAAAAAGCCACCTTTCGGTGACTTTCACTGCATTTTTACTGTATTCTTCCATAGCAATAGGCATGTGCCCGCCAGTATGCTGTGTCATAGGATGCATACTGGATTGGATTGCCACAATGGATCATGATCTTATTGACCGGATCTACCACGATACCCACATGTGAAGCTCCGGCTGTGTTATAGGTTCCCTGGAAAAATACCAGATCCCCCGGTTTTACATCAGAAGCTGCCACCCTTGCGGTTGCATTCTTCCAGCCATTTGCTGTAAGTCTGCCATAATTCCAGCCGTTGCCGCTGTTATTGATGACGTAGCTTACAAATCCCGAACAGTCAAAACTCGTGCTCGGTGAGGAACCTCCCCATACATAAGGATATCCCAGATATTTCTCTGCTTCATGGATCATATTGGAAAACTGCTGATCCGTCAGATATTCTCCCGGCACAGCCTATCTTTCATATTCCTCTGATACTCCCGGATTGGCATACACATTATCTCCGAAGATATCCGGTTTATTACCTCTCGTTTCCAGAAGAAGGTTATATCTCTCCATCTGGTCCTGTGTGAGACCTGATGCCACGACTGCTGCGGATATGCCATTATTGGTAAGTGTCGTATTCAGTATCTTATACTCATACTCTACTTCCACCTCATAGGATTCATATACCTGATATGGAACTGACACGGTATAGGTGTAGGATTCCAGATGGCCATTGACCAGCCTGTACCCAGTTCTTTCCTCATCCCTGTAATGAGTCACATAATGCCATCTGGTCTCTGTCCTCGTCCTTGTTTCAACCACTTCCTCTGTCGTAAGTGTATACTGATGATCAAAAATAGTCTGTAACCTTGACTGGACTTCTGATGGTGTGTAATTCTCATACAGGACAGTAAGCAATGCTGCCAGTTCAAACGGATTGTGTGAAATCTCTGAAAGAGAATAATTATACTCGTCATATCCCGGATGATCTGTTTCGATATTATCTACCGTTCTCTGCAGGTCGGCCTCCAATGCCATATAATCAGATTCCACCTGCCTGATATCATCATCCTCAGCCGTAAATGATGTCACTACTGTTGAGCTGTTAATTCCTCCTCCAATAGCTGAACATGATGTGAATACACCTGAAATCACCAGAACAACAATCAGAATCAGAAAAGCAAACAGAAGTGCCATTGGATGATCTTCAAAGAATTCTTTTATCCATTCCGCCAGCCTTCCCATCAGATCCTCTGCTTCATCCGTAAGTTTCTTACTGATCTTGCCGGCTCCATTAGCAGCTTCCTTTGCCTGTTTCTTGGCTGCCGCCTCTACAAATTCTTTCTGCATCAGCTTTTTCTGTGCTTTCTTCACAGTAGATGACATGGTGCTTTCTCCAGCCTCTCCGGCTTCCTTGGCTCCTTTTGCTCCCTGAACGGCATCCAGATGATCACTTCTCTTATGAATCTTGGCAGCATATTTTTCTGACTGCCCGTGTTCCCTGATCCTGCCAAACCCTGTTTCTGTAACAGCTATTCCGGCATTCAGGCTGTCAGTACCACTATTGTCATCCTCATTCCTGATCACAGACCTTCTCATGGTATGCACCGCTGCTGTCTGCCGGTAGATCTTCCTTCTCCCCTGCTTCTTCATTTTGCGAAGCTGTTTTTCCTCTCCGGCAGAGATATGATTATCCTTTTTCCCATACCTTAGCTTGTCCCGGTAACTCTTATTCGCGGATGCCTCATTTTTCAGCTTGGAACCATGCTTCTTTTCTGCTGTCCTGCTTTTTTCGTCCCTGCCTTTATTCCTGGCGGACTTCTTAGCAGAATCCCTGGTATATTTTTCTTCATCCATGCTTTTTCCTTTCCGAAGAAACAGTCGCTTACGCTGACTGCTCCTTCTTTGCCTCTGCCACTTCTGACAATCTGGTTGTCATGATACGGTAAAGCTCCGTATTTGTAGGGAATCTGTCCACGAATGGAAGAATCACATTTCCATAGAATAAAAGCCCTTCGCCTTCTCCCGAATGTGTTACATACGAAAGCTGGTGAGGGCTGATATTTAACTGCTTTGCAAGGATCTGTCTGTCACCTACCGCCTGGTTGAGCATGTAGATAAAATCAGAGTTCTCAAAGATATTCTCAACTTCCTTGGAAGCAAGAAGATCCTTTACGTTCTGGGTGATTCCAGTCGGAATTCCTCCCCATTTTCTGAAACGCTTCCAGATCTCAACAGTATAGGCCGCTGTCTGGTCTTCACGGAGAAGTAAGTGCATCTCATCCATATAGTATCTGGTGGATCTTCCCTGACTTCGATTTTCCGTTACTCTTCCCCATACCTGGTCCTGCACCACAAGCATTCCAATCTTTTTGAGCTGCTTTCCCAGATTCTTGATGTCATAACATACAAGGCGGTTTGTAAGCTCCACATTGGTTCTGTGGTTGAACACATTCAGGGAACCTGACACATAGATTTCAAGTGCCGTTGCCACATGCTTTGCCTCCGGCTCCTCCTGTGCAAGAAGTGCCTGGTACAAGTCCCCCAGGATTGGCATATTCTCCGGTCCCGGATTCTCGAAATACTTCTGATAGATCTGTCTGATGCATCTGTCGATCACGGTTTTCTCTACCGGACGGAGACCATCCTTATTCCCTACAATAAGCTCACATAAGGACAGAATGAAATCTGCCTTTAACGCAATAGGGTTATCATCATCCGAATAATTCATATTGATATCCATAGGATTGATGAACTGGTCAGATGTCGGACTGATCTTGATGACCTGTCCTCCAAACCTTGCTACAAGCGGTGAATACTCTGACTCCGGATCTGAAATGATGATATCATCATCTGTTACCAGGAAGCTGTTGGCAATCTCTCTCTTTGCAGAGAATGATTTACCGGAACCCGGTGTACCAAGGATCAGGGCATTCGGATTTTTCAGTTTCTTACGATCTACCATGATCATATTGTTAGAAAGTGCATTCAGTCCATAATAAAGGGCTTCATCGCCACTCTGGAAAAGCTCCTGTGTCGTAAACGGCACAAAAATAGCTGTGCTTGATGTCGTCATTCCCCTTTGAATCTCGATCAGATTATTTGCCAGAGGAAGCGTACTCATAAGTCCCTGCTCCTGCTGATAATCCAGTCTTACCAGATTGCAGTTATGCTTCTGTGCAATGGATGTTGCCTGAAACACATTGTTTTCCAGCTCCTGCTTCGTCTTTCCTGTATTCATCACAAGAAATGTGAGAAGAAACATTCTCTCATTCTGGGACTGCAACTCCTTTAAGAGAGCTTTTGCATCCTTCCCATAGGTAGCAAGGTCTGATGGGATGATATCCATATCATAACCTGCCCTTACTGCCTTTTTCTGTTCCTCAATCTTGGAACGGTCAAGCTCCGTGATGGTATGCTTGATGGTCTTGATTGCCTCATTCTGGTCTACGGACTGGATATGCATGGTCACGATCTGGCTTGATTCCATCGAAAGAAAATCTGCAAGCAACCTGTCGCTGATATCTGATGCATCAATGGATAAGAAACTCATGCATCCATACATATCCCCAATCTGAAAATATCTTCCTGTAGGAAATGCAAAACTGCTCGGTGCAATGAAATCCTTTACGGATAATCCCGATCCTGTCAGGTATTTCCAGTCAAAATGAAACTTCGCATCATCCCCGATATGAAACTGTCTGTGCATCAGCTCCAGTCTCTCACTGCCGTTTAAGCTCTTCGCCTGTACTCCCAGTCTCTTGAAATTGTTGAGGATATCCGTCTCGATATGGATAAGTCTCGGCTTTGCAGTCTTCATGGACTCTGCATTGATTCCAAAAGTCAGGTATTTTGTCTTTGTAAGACCGTTATTGCCTGCCTCCATCTGATGAAGGAGCACTTCCGAATACTCATCCCTGACATCATCGAATCCGTCATTTTTATGGGAGATCTTGATGCTCTTCTCAAAATCCGATACATCTGTTGCCATATTATCAAACGAAAGCTGAAATCTTACTGAACTATCGAAGAAGTTAAGGAACGAACACCATTCCTCAAAGATTTCCGTCTTATCTTCCTGCTGTGCCAGCTGATAGTTGATATCCTGAAACTGGATCGTCTTTGTATAATAATCTAGCCCTACTCTGCAGATGCCATCCGGAAACATCCTGTCAAAAGGGATGCTCTGCTGTGCTGTCTGAGGTACCCCATCATTTTTCCGGGCGTTTCTTACGATTTCCCTTACTGCCATCTGGTCTGCTTTGCTTAACCCCTCCGGCATTGTGAATGTTCTTTTCTCCTGATTTTTCTTTTTGAGAAAGTCTAACAATCTCTTCTACCTCCTTTTCTGCCTTTGCCTGCCGCAAAAGTGCTGCGTAATAGTTATCCGTCACATACGGACGGATCTTAGGCCTTTTGAATATTGCCTGTATCATGTGTTCCAAAATGACTTCCAGCGGCTGTCCGTTTTTTTCATACATTGCCAGGAAAAAGAATGGCATCATGATCACCATCATTCCCATGACTGCCGTATTTGTCTTCATCACTGTTTTCATCAGAAAAAATGACGGTACCCCGATCATTACCGCCATACCAAAACAGATCAGCTGCCTTTTTGTCAGATTGAACATCACCTTGCTTTTTACTTTGGTCAGATCCCTTGGGACACTGATATAAGATGCTGCCATACTCTGCCTCCTTAATGCGCATGGAATATACTGTGTGCTACTGCTCCGGTCTTAAATAACGTAAAGGCCAACAGAATTGTAAAGCCCATAACCTTCCATAACGAAGCAATGATATCTGTACTGAAAGCTACTGACTGGATCAGGACTGCATAGATTCCCACACATACCATGATCAGAAATCCCTGGAATCCAAGTGCGAAAAGACTTCTCATGTAATTCTGTCCCATCATGCTCTGCTCCTTGTTACCGAATGTTGCAAACGGAATAGGTGCCAGGCTGACCATGAGATAGATTTCCACCATACGTCCGTTGATGATTACAAAGATGATCGCCGACAGCACATACATGAGAAACTGCACGATAAATGACTGTAGGAATATTGCAAGCAATGGTCCTAATTCCATAACCTCTAATGTTGCCTGCATGGTTGTCAGCGTACTTGCATCAACTGCCGTGCTTCCCTGTATGATTCCTCCTGCCTGCCGGACTACGCTCTGCGATACATCAAACACCGCCATTGTGATATCAAAGGTGTGTGTGATCAGTTCCACTGCCACAAAAGTCTTGAAGATCCATTTCCAGATGAACCACGTCTCAAAACTTGCCAGGTTGTTATAACTGATGATCAGCTGTATCAGCTCATAACACGCAATGAATGTTAATAAGATACCCGCCACCGGCATGATTACCGATTCTGACAGGTTCCTGACCATATTGAATACAGCCGGCATGAAGTTGCTTGGTGTCTTCCCCACTTCTGTTGCAATCTGCCCCACCTGGTCATTCACAGAGGAAAACGTATTGGTGAGATTATCCATGATTCCCGATACGAGAATGCCTTTCAGCCAGTCAGTAATCTGCTGAATTATGCTGTTCAATTATTTTCTCCTTTCCTCCGGGACAGGGATTTCCCTGCCCCATGATCCAAACCTGATTTAGAATAAGCCGGAAAGTAATGGTACAAGTGTGGTTCCGATAAGTGCTACACCGCCGCCAGCCATAAGCTGCTTCATTCCCTGGGACTTTACTGATGTGTGATAAAGAAGTAATAGAAGTGTAAAAAATTTTGCCGTTCCTATCCGGCACATGAGGTATGTCGGATAGGTCGGGCGGTTAGGTGTCGGGCAGTTCTACCTTGCCGACAAAAGAATAATAGATTTCGATTTCCTGTCTGCGTAACTTGCCCCGGCGTTTCCCGTCAAGGGCAACGCTTTCATGGACAACGATTTTCTCCACAAACTCCCGCAGCAGAGTAGGGGTAAGTTCTTCAATGGTAGTGTGCCTGCGTACCACATTCATAAACTTTTCAGCGTTTGCGGTGGCTTCCTGCGCTTTGGAAAGTTCTTCCCGCAGTCTGGCGGCACGTTCTTTCAGTTCTTTCTGCTCGGCTTCATAGTCTGCCGACAGCTCTGTGAAACGCTCGTCCGATATGCGCCCGGTTACGCTGTCCTCATACAGCCGCTTGAAGATAGCAGATAACTCGGCTATGCGTTTCTCGGCGGCTTCCAGCTCCTTTTTCTTGGCGGCGTTCCTGCGTCTGTCCCCGTCCTCATTCTGCTCGATTAAAAGCTTCATAAACCGGGCTTCATGCTTTGCCGCATAGCTGGTAACTTTCCGCAGATTGGAGAGTACGCCAGCGGTCAAGAGGTCAGTGCGGATAAAGTGCGCTGTGCAGTCGGCGGTGCGTTTCTTGTAGCTTCCGCAGATATAACAGTCCTGCTTGCGCTTGTCCGTCTGGTATCGCTGCTGGTACATGACGCTGCCGCAGTCGGCACAAAAGAGTATGCCGGAGAACAAGCCCACTTCGTCATAACGGTTGGGGCGTTTGCGCTGCTTGCGTAACTCCTGCACCCGTTCCCACGTTTCCCGGTCAATGATAGGCTCATGGTGGTTCTCAAAAACCGCCTGCTTTTCCGGGGGATTTTCTATGCTGTGTTTCAGCTTGTAGGACGGCTTCTCGGTCTTAAAGTTTACCAGACAGCCCGTATATTCCCGGTTTTCCAGCAGATGAACCACGGTATTGGTCGCCCACTTGCACTCATAGCCGGGGTGGTAGCGGCGGGTGCTGCCCGTCCTGCGGTATTCCAGCGT
>ENA-ORLU01000601-ORLU01000601.1-human-gut-metagenome-genome-assembly--contig:-NODE-601-length-32916-cov-4.476263_pt1 | contig 32916 bp, 30 predicted proteins | sample MGYA00243009_ERZ508833 | MGnify/ENA primary metagenome ERZ508833 (study PRJEB26277, sample SAMN04329763) | human gut metagenome | biome: human-associated habitat | host: Homo sapiens | place: USA...
ATATAATAAATGTTAATAAAATGCAACTTTTCTTTAGCTTTAATGTAAAAGATGTTCTTAGTAAATTTGTTTTTTTTATGAAATTCTTTATAGAAGCGATGATGATAGAACTTATGGAAACTAATATGTTTTGATATAAAGATGGTGTAAAGTTTAGTAAAATAATATAAATAAAAATAAAAAATTATGGTAAAATATAAGTAAGAATAGAAGGAGAATATTTATGTTGAATTATGATTTTAAAGATAAGGTAGTGCTTATTACGGGAGCAGGTAGTGGCATCGGCGAAGAATGTGCAAAAAGTTTTAGTAAATGTGGCGCTACAGTGGTTATCTGTGATAATAAAGAAGATAGAGTTCGTAAGGTAAAGGAAGAACTTGCAGAAAATGGTGGTACTGTTTTAGGATGTAAGGTTGATGTTACTGATTATCATATGATTGAAAAGCTAGTTAATTTTACGGTGGAAAAGTTAGGACGTATCGATATAGTTGTTAATTCAGCCGGAATTTGTAAACTTATGCCAATTGATGAAATGGCGATTGAGACAGTTGATGCTTTAATAGATATCAACTTAAAGGGAACTGTTTATATGTGTAAGGCTTTAACGCCAATTATGAAGAAACAAAATGGAGGAAAGATTATTAACATGGCAAGTATAGCCGGTCGTATTTGTAATAGTGGCTCTAATGTATATGCGACTACTAAAGCGGGAATTATGGCAATAACTAGTAGTATGGCTAGAGAACTTGCTCCATATAATGTTAATGTTAATTCGGTTTTACCAGGGATTGTTCGCACGAATATGTGGGAAGGTATTTTAGATGATTTTACAAAGAAAGATGATTCTATTAGAGAAGAAACATTCAAACAATCAACATCTGCTATTCCTTTAGGACGTCCTCAGACAGTAGAAGATATTGCTAATATGGTTTTATATTTAGCAAGTGATACTGCTAAGAATATTACAGCCCAAAATATAGCCGTTGATGGTGGATATACTTTTGATTTATAGGTACTAGAAATAGTATCTTTTTTTTCACTAGATTATTTTTACTAACCATGTAATGATTGGGTTACTAGTAAAATAAATTAAAGTTATGAAAGATAAATAAATAATTAAAAATAAAGTATCAGTTAGAAGGTCTTCTAAATGCCAGAAATTAAGTAAGTAATCAATAAAACCTAATAAGTAAAGAAAGATAAGATTAATTCCTAATAAAATAAAGAATGTAATGAAAGTTAAGAAAAACCATTCTAAATAGTTGGGATAAGTATTTAAAATATTGATGAAATAACTAAAGTAAGCTGGAATTATAGTAATTAATAAAGCTTGGGGATAGTTTTTAGTACGAATGTAGTCTTTAACCCTAAAGGAAAAAGGAAGCCAAAACAACAATGGGGTAATAATATAGCCATATAATTTAATCCATAAAAGATAGAAAAGAAAATAGATAATAATTGACACGATATTCACCATTTTTATTGTATAAAATAAGTTAGAGGAAAGCAACTAAAAATAATTGACTTTAGTTATAAAGTGTAATATTCTAATGCTACTAAAGAAGAGGTTTAAAATGGCAATAATAAAAGTAGATGGTATAGAAGATATAAAATATTTAGATAAGATGGTGAATAAGGGAAGTTTTGGGGAAATTTATCCTTTTAGTGATGATACTTATTTTAAGAAGTTAAATAGGAGTCAAATGAGTTTGTGCTTACTTGATAATCAGATTAGATTGGAAATTTTAACGGATTTAATGAATTTAAAGGGGACTAAATATTTAATATTACCTAAAGATATTTATGTTACTGAGGAGTGTTTATTGGGGTATACGTCTTTAATAAAGAAGGCTAAATCAATTAGAGATATGAGTTTAGATTCTAATTATGGGGATGTTATTAAGGCTTTTAAACTTCTTTGTAAAGATATTGCTATTTTAGCCGATATGAATATTTTTGATTGTGATTTTAATCAGAATAATATATTATTTGATGGAAAGATGTATCTTTTAGACTTAGACCAGAGTATTTATGTGGAAAATGATAATCATCTTTATAAGAGAATGGTATATGAGTTGTTTCAGAGTCTTTATTTATCTTTAGTAAAAGATGGTTTTGGATCAAGGATTCTTATGGAAAGGGATTTAGAAGGGTTAATACAAACTTTTAAGTCTTATACTGGTACTAATTATGATCTTTTTTTTGAGCTTTTAAGATGGAAGTTAGAGTTTTATACAAGGATGAAGATTAATACGGTTGGGGATTTTAGGAAGAGTTTATCTTTGACGAAGAAGGGGTAATATGGCTATTAGAAGGGTTAGTTCTTTAGAAGAGTTAGATTTACCTAATAAGTATATTTATCAGGGGAATAATGGATATATTTATAATTTTAAAGATAAGTATTTTAAGGTGCTTGATGAGGAATATATGTCTTTAGATAATAGGAAAAATAAAGTGAGATTAGATATTTTAGGTAGATTAAGTGAGTTAGAAAATACGAAGTATTTAGTGTTACCGGAAGATATTTATGTTACGGATAGCAAGATACTGGGGTATACGATGAGGATATGTCCAGGAAAAGAGTTTATTTATTTGGATGATGATGTTTCTTATGATAAATTGGTTTTAGGAATTATAAATTTACTTTTTGATATAGAAATATTAAGTAATAAGGGTTTATTAGATTTAGATATTTGTAGTAGTAATATTTTCTTTGATGGGGTTAATCTTTATTTATTAGATTTTGATGGAACGATAAGTTTTGATGATAAGAGGAAGGCTTATCTTTTGATGGGGATGAGTCTTATTAATTTATGTATTGGGAAGATTATGGATTCTTATAGACTAGAATGGTTTAAAGATATAGATATTGATTATATGTGGGAGAAGATGAATAGATTAGAGAGTTCTAATTATATAGGGTTATTATGGTTAATTAAGTTAAAGATGAGTAGGGCTTTAGGAAAAGATGTAGAGACTCTTGGGGATATTAGAAGAGTATTAAGAAGGTGATGATGATGGCAGTTATTAAGGTTCAAAGTGTTAGGGATATTCCTAATGATGGGGTTTATAGAGTAGAGGCTACTAATAAGCTTTATATACAAGGAAATGATAGAATTCTAAAGATATTTTTAGATTGTTATCAGAGGATTGATAGTGAGAGTGGAAGAGATATATTTAAGGTTTTAGAATTATTGTTTGGTTTGATAAGAGTCAGGATTTATATACAGTTTTAAATCATTATCATATAAGAGATTTTAATTTGGGGGCGTTACAATGTGGTATAATAGATATTACGAGTAGTGTGGAAGAGTTTAAGGAAAGTTTATTTTCTTTGGGGCTTGATGATAGGTGTACTCTTAAAGATGTTGATATAGTATTAAGGAGAAGGAAAAATGGATATTAATAGTAAATACGAAGAATTAGTTAGTAGGATGAAGGTTATTGGGAGGTCTCTTTGACTTAGATAGTAAAGAGAAGAGGATATCTTTATTAGAAAGTAAGTTAAATGAGTCAGGGATATGGAATAATCTTAAAGAGGCTAGTAAGATTAATGGAGAATTAATTAATCTAAAGAAAGAGTGTAGTGATGCTAAAAAGCTAAAGAGTAGTTTAGAGGGATTAGAGGAGTTAATTAGTCTTAGTGATGATTTAGAGATAAGAAAAGAGGTTGAAGAGGAATTATCTTCTTTGGAAGAGTTAATGAGTAGTTTAGAAGTTGCTACTTTACTTAATGGCCCTTATGATAATTTAAGTTGCTTTTTAGAGATTCACCCAGGGGCAGGAGGAACGGAAGCTATGGATTGGGCTTCAATGTTATTACGAATGTATGAACGTTTTTGTGATGCCAATAATTATAAATATGAAGTTATTGACTATTTGAAAGGTGAAGAAGCGGGGATTAAAGCAGTTACCTTAAGAATTAGTGGTAATATGGCTTATGGTTATTTTAAAGGGGAAAAAGGAGTCCATAGATTAGTTAGAATTTCTCCTTTTGATGCTAATAAGAGAAGACATACTTCTTTTGCCTCGGTAAGTGTAGTTCCGGAGTTTGAGAAAATTTCTAATATTGAGATTAAAGATGAAGATTTAAAGATTGATGTCTTCCATTCGAGTGGAGCAGGAGGACAGTCGGTAAATACTAGTGATTCAGCAGTTAGAATTACGCATTTACCTAGTAAAATTGTGGTATCTTGTCAAGTAGAGAGAAGTCAGTTACGAAACAAAGAAAGAGCATTAGAAATGCTAAAATCTAAGTTATACCAGTTAGAAGTAGAGAAAAAAGAAGAAGAATTAAATAAAGAAAAAGGTATTAGTGATAGTATTAATTTTGGTAGTCAGATTAGAAACTATGTTTTAGAGCCCTATACTTTAGTAAAGGATTTAAGAAGTGGTTATGAGACTAGTCAAGCATTTAAGGTTTTAGACGGGGATATTTTACCAATTATGGAATCTGTTTTAAAGATGAAGAAAAATTAACATTAGAAAAGAGCGATAAATTAATAATGAAAAAGCCGATAACAGGGCGGTTGGCTGCTGCTATAATACTTAGTTTTTGTATTATCATAACTAGTAATAAGTCTTTTTATGGAAAAGCTTTGGCAAGTGATGTAGGAAAAAGCGAAGATTTAACTGATTATCCGGAAGAAATATCTTCTATAAAGATATTTAAAGATAAAGATAATCTTTTAAGTAACGAGGAACTACAGAGACTAAGAAATCTTTCTTATAAGCCTTGTACCTATGAATTTAAGGAAAGTATAGAAGATTTATATAATATTATTATTTTAAATAGTAATAATTATCTTAAAGATACGGATTATTCTAGTATTTTAGAGATTAAAGAAGATTATATAAGAGAGTATGTTATTAAGACTATTAAAGATATAATTAAAAGAAATTTAAAAGAAGAGAGAAAAGATAATATTCATAAGTTAATATCTCTTAAGATTGTTATTGGTTCTTTAGAAGAGGATACTTTAGGACAATATGATTTTAAAGAAAATTTGATTATCTTAGATATGGAGAAAATTCTTGGGAAAAGTAGTTCTATAGATGATATTAATATGAATCTATTTGATTGTTTAAATCATGAGTTTAATCATGCTTTTCAAGGATCTTGTAGTGGTAAGTTAATTAATAATACTTCTTTTATTTTAGAGAGTAGTGCAGAATCTTATAATTATAATATTTTAAATAATGATTATAAATTTGTTAATAGTAGATATGAATATGGATATGCTTATTTAGAAGAAAGAAAATATGAGAGTAAGTTATTTTTGCTTAGTCTTTTAGATAATAAGAGGTCTATAGAAGAGTATTATGATGCTATTGATAAAGGAGATATAAAGAGGTTATTTGCTTTTCTAGATTTAAATAGTATTGAAGAACAGAATGAATTTTTAGAGGGGATATGGCTGGTAGATGGGATACTTTTAAGGAATAATTATTGGAGTAGAATCGTAAAGTCTGATGATTTTGATAGTCTTAAGGATTATAATATTGATGAGTTATTGATGAGAGAAGCAGCTGGGGCTTATGAGAGTTTTATCTTAAAGATGGCGGTTAAAGGCTTGATGAAATATAATATTTTAAATGATGATTTAAGTTTAGAAGATAATTTATTATTATATCATTTTATTTTAATCAATGTTTTAGATATGGTTAGTTTTAGTGATTATAATTATGCTACTTGTGAAGTTAGTTATACTTTTTATCGGGATTTTTTTGAGCATTATTTACAAATAGAAGAGATATTCTTTAGATTCTTAGGATCTTATTATAATTATTCGGAAGAAGAGATAAAATCTATAGATGATAGTTTAGATAAAGATAAGATGGTAAATGGGATTAATAATTATTTAAATACGGGGTATTGTCTTAATGAAGATAAATATATTAAAGAATTAATTGATAAATATCCAAAGATAAGAATTATTAGACAGAGTGGGGTTATTTTAGCTAATTTTAATTATAATAATTTAAGAAATATAAGAGATAGAAAATATTCTAAAGATGGGATTAAGCTTATTTTGAAGTAGTATTTACTTTTGAAATATTTTATGTATAATAGAGGCTAATTGATGGGGGTATTTTAGTGAAAAATACAAACAGAAGAATAGTAGCTTCTTTATTGACTTTTAGTATTCTTATAACAGGATGTTCTAAAGATAAGAATAATAAAATAGATATGCTTAGTTATGTAGATAGTCCTAAAGACAGGGAAAATAGTATTAGAATGGTTGTTAGAGAAGATTTTAATACTATGGATATGATGGGAATAGAAGATGTATTTGGAATAGATGAGGAGATAGAAAAGTCTTTAAAGACTAGGAGTGAGGATTGTACTTATAATTATTATGGAAATATAGGTAGTTTATTTTATAAGATTATTAATAATAGTAATGAATATGCTAAAGATAATGATATTTATGATTCTGTCTTTGATAAAGAATTTTATAATAATATTGATTATACTAATTGCTTTGGGGTTTTCTTTGATAAAGATAAATTAGATAAGATAAGAGAAAGTATTATAATAGCTTTAGAAAGTTATATAAGTTATATTTATGGGACGGGAAATAAAGAGGACATTCATAATATTTTAGATTTGAAGATAGTGGTATTTAAAGATAAAGGGTTGGAGAAACCTAATACTTATGGCGATTATGATAGTACGGATAATCTTATTAGAATTAGTTTTTATAATATCTTAGAGTCGGGTTGGGAACTTGATGATATAATGGCTAGGATGGATGAGGTTATAAAACATGAACTTAATCATTCTCTGGAACATAGTTGTCAAGATAAGATGGAAAATGGGGCTTTAGATGAGATTGATTTTCTTAATGAGAGGTATTATAGTTTTTTGACGGAAGCAGCGGCAGAATCATCTTTGTATAATCTAGGGATTGCTAGTGGTTATGAGGCTAAGGGAGTGGTTTTTTATTATACTTATGATGAGTATAGGTCTTTAGAAAATAAGTTGTTATTATGTTCAGTTTTTCAAAAGAATAGGAAGTTAGAAGATTATTATCGATATATTAATAATGAAGATATAAATGGCCTTTTAGAGTTTTTAGGTGCTAATTCTTTAGAAGAGAAGAAAGAGTTATTTAGAGTAGTATATGCGATGGATGCTTTAGTCGGAAGAAATATGTATCCATATGATGTTTTAGGAGATAAAGATGAATATTCTAAGGAAGATATTATAAGACTTTATGATAAGATTGGTTATCAACATTATATAAGTATTCTAAAATATAGTATTAATTCTTTAATAGATTATAATCTTAAAGAAGAATTATTATCATTAGAAGATAATTTACTTTTATATTATATAGTAGTTAATAGTATTTTAGATGATTGCTTTTTTATAGATGATAGTAGTGGGTATAATATTTATTATTGTTATGAGGATTTTGTTGATGATTATTATCAAATAGAAGATAGTTTCTTTAGGGTATTGGAAGTTATGTATCATAAAGATTATGAGGATATAAAGAGTCTTTATGATGAGTATAAAAATATAGATATTATTAAGAGTATGACTTATCTAAGTAATGGTAATGTTAATATAGATAGTAATACTAGTCTTCATGAGAAATTAGAAAAGTTATTGGAGAAGTTTCCTGGTCTTGGGGTTGTCTCTAATACTTACTATTATAATGGTTATATTAGTAATTGTAATTATGTTAAGTTATTAGATAAAGTTATTGATTCCGAGAATAAAGATAATACTTTAAGACTAAGAAAGTAAAAAGAATTAAGATATGTAAAGAAGAAATTTTAATTCTTTTTTTGTTTATCAATATCATTAGATGTTTCCATATTAAGAAGAGCATATTCGCAAGCTAGAATTACAAAACGACTAAAAGATATATTTTGACCAACTAGAGCTTTTTCTATTCTATTAATGAGTTCTAAAGGAAATCTTATGGTTTTATTTTCGGTTTCTCCTTTGGGAGAGATTTTAAATGGTTGCATATATTACCTCTTAAATAATTGTAATATAAAGAGTAAGGCAAATATAGATTGCATATTGTCTTATAAAGTGCATTGCATAATTATAGAATTTTTTTTGTTAAGATAGTGTTGTTAGAATGTGATAATGATGAAAGATAAAATTTGGGGACTTTTAATAATTGCTTTTTTAGGATTAATGATGGGGATTGGTTATGATTCTAAAGATGATTTATTAGCAGTGTATTTAGATAATACTAGGAGTGATGAGATTCCTAGTAAAAGAAGTAATTATATCATAGATAAGATTGTCTGTGATAATGATGTTAAGGCATCATGGGATAATATTAATTGGTCTTTAAGTATTAATAATTTAAGCCAAAAGACTAAGTGTAATTTGTATTTTAAGAGTAAAAAAGATATTACAATTACTTATGATAATAATTATGTGAAGAATAATATAGTTTATGATGTTTATGATTTTTCGTCTTTTAATGTAAATTCTATTACTAGTGCAAATACAAGTTATTCGATATCAACTAGTAATGGAACTAAGCACTATAAGTTTCAGTCTGGAGTTGATGAGACTAGTAATGATGATTCCTCTGGCTTTTGGACATATTTAAAGTCCAGTAAATTAGATGTTTCTAAGAAATATACGCTTCGTTTTGATGCTGTTGGCAATAAAAATTTTACGGCTTTTATAGGTTCGGAACAGTCAAATATTTATGATAGTCCATTTTCGATAAGTACCAAATGGCAAAAGTATTCTAGGGTTTTTGTGCCAGTGGAAGCCGGGTATTATGCTTTTTCAATCTATGGATGGTTGAATGGAAAGGAAAGCAGAGTTTTAGAATTAGAAAATATAGAACTCCAGGAAGGTGAATACGATAATTATTCTAATGTTAGTTTAAAAGAATATGATAGTTTAGGAAATATGCCTAATCCGATAAGAAGTGGATATACTTTTTTAGGTTGGTATACTGAGGCTCTAGGAGGAACGAGGGTGGATGAAAATACGATTGTAACTGAAAATACTACTTATTATGCCCATTGGCAATAGACATTAAAGAAAAGAAGTAAGCATTAAACTTACCTATTAGGTTAGAAATCAAGACTATTAGGTTCTAAAAGAAAATCATAAATACTAATAACTAAGATGCCTTCTTCAGTATACCATGGTTTAGCATTGTCTTTAACGACAATGATTTTTTTGAAATTATCACCAACATTTAGTAAAGAATTTTCTTCTTGAAGAGTTTTTTCTCGGGTATCAATATTTAGGGCTGATTGAATATAGTATCTTTTAGTACCTAGATTACAAACAAAATCTATTTCTAATTGTTTAGTTTCTTTGCTGGTTCTTACTTCGACAACGCCGACGACTACGTTGTAGCCACGAACTATTAATTCATTATAAATGATGTTTTCCATTAGATGATTTTCTTCTTGTTGACGGAAATTTAATCTTGCGTTGCGAAGACCAATATCGGAAAAGTAATACTTTTGAGGTGAAGAAATGTATTTTTTACCTTTAACATCATATCTTTCAGATTTATTGACGATAAAAGCATCTTCAATATTTTTAAGATAGGTAGTGACAGTGACATTGGATAATTTTTTTTCACCTGTACTAAGAAAAGCATTATACATTTTTTGAGGATTAGTTAAGGAACCAACAGAAGATGCTAACATATTAATCATAGAGTCTAAAATATCAACTCTTTGGATGTTATTTCTTTCAACAATATCTTTAATATAAGTTTGAGTAAATAAATCCTTTAAGTATTTGGATTTTTCTTCATCACTTTTTTTAGAAATGATTAAAGGCATACCGCCATATAAAAGGTATTCACTCCAGCCATCATATTTATTTTTGGGATATACTTCCATAAATTCTTTAAATGATAGAGGAAAGACTCTTATTTCATCTCCCCGACCTCTAAATTCTGTGATAATATCCGAAGATAAAAATTTAGAATTACTACCAGTTACATAAACATCCATATTATTTTCATATAAATAACTATTTAAAACATATTCGAAGTCTTTAACTAATTGAATTTCATCTAGAATAATATAGTACATATCCTTATCTTTTACTTGAGCTCTAATATATTTATTTAGTTCACTAGCATCGTGATATTTACGATTTTCTTCTCTATCCAAAGCTAATTTAATGATATGATCTTCTTTAACACCCGTACTAAGTAGATAATCTTTATATATTGGGTCTAAAAGATAAGATTTACCGCATCTTCGGATGCCCGTTATTATTTTAATCATACCGTTTTCTCTTCGATTTATTAATTTATTAAGGTATAAATCTCTTTTTATTTCTTGCATAACAGTCTCCATTAAAGAAAAAGTACACAAATGTAACTTTTCTTTAACGAGACTTACTATTAGTATAATAAAAAAATTGATTTTATGTAAATAGAGGGTTATAAATACGGGAATTAAAGACTTTAAGACATAATTTATCTATATAATTAAAAGCATATTAAAGAAAAAGTACACAAATGTAAAATTTCTTTAATTAATAATCAGACAGCGTCTTAATTTAAGAAAGGGACTTGTCAAAAAGAAAAAAATAAATTAAAATGGATGTAACATCTTATAAAGAGTGATGGAGGGACTAGCCCAGAGAAGTCACACCAACCTATTAGATTAGGTGGTAATGCTAGAGCGATAAGATAACTTACCCTTATACTCAAGGTACTTAGTTATCTTGGGTGTTTTTTATATGATGAAAAGAAAGAGGTAAGAAAATGGAAAAGTATTATAGTAATGAAATTGTTTTTAGGGGGCATCCAGATAAGGTTTGTGATCAGATTAGTGATGCTATTCTAGATGAATGTTTAAAGCAAGATGAGAATAGTCGTTGTGGAATAGAGACGGTTGGCGGAAAGGGTAAAATCTTTATAACAGGGGAAATTACAACAAAGGCTAAATTAGATATAGAATCTATAGTAAAAGGGGTTCTTAAAGATATTGGGTATGATTATGATTGTGAAATAATTAATAATATAGGTATTCAAAGTCCAGATATTGCGTTAGGGACAAATGATGTGGTTGGCGGTGCTGGTGATAACGGGATGATGTTTGGTTATGCTACTCGTGATACGAAGGAATATTTACCAACGGCGATGGTTATTTTACAAAAGTTAAGCCGTAAGTATGATTGGTTAGTACATACTGATAAACGTTTCTTGGCGGATGGGAAAGCACAGATTACGGGGGTTTATGAGAATAATAAGCTTGTTAGAATTAAAGATTTTACGATATGTTATCAAAACACTGAAGAAGAAAGAGATAAGACCGATGAAATTCTAAAGAAGATATGTGATGAAATCTGTAGGGAATACAAAATAAAGGTTGATAAGTATTTAATAAATCCGACAGGAAGATTTTATATTGGGGGATTTCTAGGTGATGCAGGATTAACGGGAAGAAAAATAGTAGTTGATAGTTATCAATCATTTGGAAGTGTTGGAGGAGGAGCTTTCTCGGGAAAGGATCCCTCTAAGGTAGATAGAAGTGGGGCTTATAAAGCGAGAGAAATTGCTAAACAAGTCTTAAGAGATAATCCTAAGTATTATTGGTGTAGTGTTCAACTTTCGTATGCAATTGGGATTGATAAGCCATTAGCAATTTATATTACGACAGACCAAGGGGATATCAAAGTACCAGAATGTTTATATGAAGAGTGTACGCCAAAAAGAATTATTGAAGATTTAAATTTAAAGAAGGAGTGCTTCTTTAAGAGAGCTAGATACGGTCATTTTGTTGATTAGTATCTTTTTTTTGTGATGAAAAAAGACTCCTTTAGAGGGAGTGCTTAATATTATTTATTTATATCCATTTTAACAAAGTAATCTAGCATTGTATGTTCAGTACAGTCATTACCTGTAGTATAATAAACATCTAAAATTTCATTCATTTCATCAGGAATAACATTACATACGTATTTAGCTGTATCACTACCACTTAGTTCTTCATTAGTACTGTTAGCTTTATCTAGAGCTTTTTTGGTATCAATATTTAGTCTTTTGATGATATCGTTCACATTTAATTCTGCATCATTTTTAATATCGTAATAATAGCCATTATAACTAGTAATACCACTACCACGGTAGTTTAGATAACCATCACTAATCAAGATAAATAAAATATCTTTGTAGACAGCATAACGATAACTTACTTCGGTTGATACAATAGCTTCATCCTTGATATTAGTCGTAATCTTATTAATATATCCGCGATAGCCATTAAGAATTTTTTTGTTTATTATTTTAGTTACAGGGGTGTCAATTAGAATTTTAGGAATACTAATATTATTTACTGTTTGTTCTGGTTCATCTTCATCACGAGGAATACCACTATCGGACCAATTATATACTTTATATCCATTGAATGCTAAGCCAACATACTCATAATCTTTTCGGGAGGTAGTAGTATCATTAGAGGTATTATTACCAGAGGTTGTTTCATTAGAAGTAGTATTATCTTTTGCTTCATTAGAGTTCTCATTATCTTTAGGACTTATAGTTTCTTTAGTATTACACTTATTAGAGAAGGCTTTATCATAGAGAAGATAACCTCCTAAAGATAGGGATATTATTAGTAATATAATTATTATAATAGTTTTTTTATCTTTCATAAATATAAACTCCTTTCTATTATAAGTTTACCATGGATAAGTATGTTTTGGTGACTTTTTATAGTTTTTTTGATACAATCTTTTTAGAATAGATGGTGTGGTATGAAGAAATGGATTAACTTTTTGATAGGGATATTGATAGTAGCTTTTAGTTTTAATTTATTTTGTGTTCCTAATAATTTGGCTTCTTCAGGGATAGGGGGATTATCTATTGTAGTAGGTAATTTTATAGATATTGATAAGTCTTTATTCGTTGGAGTTGTAAATATCTTTTTGATTATTATTTCTTATGTTTTTTTAGGGAAAAGTAATACTTATAAGACGATTGTAGGTTCTTTAGTATATCCAATTTTTTTGAAGATTACCTCCTCTATAACGGGTTATATTGATTTAAATGGGGTTGATTTACTGATTAAAGCTGTTATGGGAGGAATAATAACGGGGTATGGGTTAGGACTGGTCTTTAAGTCGGGGTATACCACGGGGGGGTACGGATATTATAGAGGCTATATTAGTAAAGTATTTAAGATTACCTATGGATAAGGCAATTATTATTGTGGATGGGGTAGTAGTTATTTTATCGGGGATAGTTTTTGGAATAGAACATCTAATTTATGCTTTAATTTTCTTACTGTTTCAAAGTATTTATTCTAATCAATTTATGTTGGGACTTAAAGAAGATAAAATCTTATATATTAATTCTCTTAAGAGTAAAGAGATTACCGAGTTTTTAAAAGAGACTTATAATTATGGGATAACTATTTTAAAGAGTAAGGGAGGCTTTAGTAAAGATAAAAGACAGGTCTTAGTGGTTGCTATTAGATATAGTTTTTATTTAGAGATTAAAAGGGCTATTATGATGATTGATCCTAAGGCTTTTATTACGGTATGTAATTCTTATGAGGCTATATATATTAATAAAGATGAGAGAAAAAGACTTAAGAAATCTTAAAATTAAGTCTTTTTCTTTGACTAAAAGAAGCCTTGGTTTACTATTAGTATTTATTAAATATTTAATAAAAATTTTTTTAAAAAGTTCATTTTAGGGCTGGACAAATGATTATAATGGTGTTAACATCTAGCTACTGGTTGGAGTGATGGTTTTGGGTGGAAAAGTATTTTCTAAAGATTATTATAATTAATAAATAGGTCTAAAGAAGAAGTATTACTGGAGAATTAATAAGATAGATGAGTATGATTTAGAAAGAGTAGTAAATTCCTTGGGAATAGATATTTTGAAGAAGGATAAAGAAGAGGAAAGAGTCTTAAAGAAAGGGTAAGATTTATGGATGAGATTGAAGTTTTTACAAGAGGATTAAGTTCGGAAGAAATAAATAATCGGGTTAAAGTGTTTGATTTATGTGGTGGTTTAATTAATAAATATGTTCAGATGACTAGTGATTACTTAGTTGATATGGTTAATTTAGAGGATTATTTAACTAAAGTAATTAAGACTATTCTTAAAGATGAGAAGTTTATGAAGGGAATAGATAGTCAAGAGTTTTTAGCGGGTAACTATCTTTTAATAGAGACTTCTAAAGATAATGAAAGAATTAATGATGCTTATATTCTTAGTGCTTTTTCTTATTATCAGAGTGATGCTAAAAGAATAGTAGAGTTTTTAGTTAACTATGATGAAGTAAGAAAATTAGAGATTAAAAATTGGCTAAAAGATGAAAGTTATCTAAAGATATATAATTATCTACTTAATAATTTAACTTTAAAGTTAGAATCTTATGATAAGAATGCTTTAAGTTATTTAGATAGTCTTTTAGAGTTAATGAGTTTAAAGAAAAATAGTTATGTTTTTGATGAGGGTTTCCCTGAAAGAAAGTTATCTTTAGAAGAGTCAGATAATTTAGTAGAAGGTTTCTTTTCCTATTTAGGAGCTCCTAAAGAATGGATGGATAATTATCTTTATTTAAAGAAAAATAATTTAATTCAAGACAAAAAGTCATTTAGAGAAGGTAATGGTAATTGTTATTTAGATAAAGATGGTCTTTGGAAGATAGAGTTAGAAAGAACGGAAACTACTAAAGATTTTATTGTTTTTATTCATGAATTTACTCATTTTATTAGTGTAAGTGGGAATAGGGATTCTTTTTTCTTAAGTGAGTTACCTTCTATGTATATGGAAAGTTTAGCAGCTTCTTACTTGGAAAGTCTTGGATATGGAGATAATCTAAGAGAAAAAATTTTAAGAGAAAGAAATAATTATTGTTTAAAAAAATACTTAATAAATAGATCTTTATACCAAGATTTAGTAACTTTTAGAAAAGTTGGTTACATTAGAGAAGAACGTTTTGAAGATAAGGTTTCAGGAAAGGTGAAATTTGTAAGAAATAGAAGGTTATTTAATAATAATGATGTTTCTTTAGAAAGAACAAGTAAAGTTATTTGGAAAGAAAATATTTCAAAGATATTAGATACTGGGGTTAATTCAGTTCATGGAATAGCCTATTTACTAGGACTTATAATAACTGAAGAATTGGTAAGAAGACCTAAGGAGGAAGTATTACCGGAGATGTTTAATTTAATTAATAAGATGGATGAGTATGATTTAGAAAGAGTAGTAAATTCTTTGAAAATAGATATTTTAAAGAAGGATGAGGAAGAAGAAAGAGTCTTAAAGAAAAAGTGATTGCGAGAATAATGATTTTGTGATAGTATAACTGGCAAGAGAGAAGGGTTTTATGACTATTGGGGATAATTTTGAGTTTAATAATACTTCTTACCTTTTATTAGGAGTTGTTGAATATCGAGAAATACCTTACTATTTAGGAGTAGATAATCTAAAGAAAGAAGAGTATAAGATATTTAAAAGTAATAATAATACTTTGATAGAAGAAGAAAATAGACATATAGTTAAGCGACTTTTACCGGAATTTAGTAAAGAGTTAAATAGGGTACTTAATTTTGTGGGGGATGATTTAGATGAGTAATTTAGTTGAGATTAATGAGAAAGATTTTAATTATTTAAAAGAGTTAGATTTAGATATTTTAAAGAAATATAGTCTTTATTTTGATTATGATTTAATTATGAATAATATTTCTTTAACACCAATTGAGATTGCTTCCGAAAATGATTATAAGGGTTTAGTTCTAACTTGGTTTAATGATTTGTTGTTTAATGAATTAGAATATTTTTATGATACGGATATTACGGGGGAGTTAACTAAGAATAAGGATCCTTATGCGAAGGTTTGTCCTCTAAATGATAGAGAAAGTATGGAATATAAGGCTTATGTTAACTATAAGAGAGTTTTAGCGTTCTCTATTAAGGCTATTCTTGATGATAAGAAAGAGCTTATAAATGATAGTTATATTGCGGGAATTGATACTCCATGTGATAATGAAGAAGTTATAGAGTTTAGAAATAACTTAAATAAGATGACTGATGGGGCTTTTTTAGAAAAGTGGGATTATGCTAATTTAATTGATTTAGATGACTCTCTTAATATTTATAAAAAGGTTCTTAAAGATAAGAAGAAACCAGAGATTAAAGATAAGACTACTTTAGGTGATATTATGGATATTATCATTGATTATAGTAATAAAGTAGAGCTTGATGATTATGGGAAGGCTATCATTGATTATTTGGCTAGTGTTATTGATGTTGATGATTTATGGGATGGTATTAAGAGAAGTAATGTTTATGGGGAAATTAATACGGTTACTATAATTTTTGCGGCTCAAGGGTTAGTGGATAGTAGAAAGAATGTTAATTATGCTAAGCATTATGAGAAAGTTTTAAGGAAGAAGAAGGATCCTACTAAAGAATTAGATGAAAAAGAATTAACTAGTTATAAAGGAACGGATATTTATGATGCGGTTAAGGGCTTAGATAATCAGTTAACGGGTAATTTGGAGACTATTAATAATTTAGATAATTTCTGTCGTAATATTATTTTTAATAACAATAGGTATAGTAATTTAAAGAAAAATGAGGGGTTATCCGAAGAAGTAGTAAAAGATAATAATAATAAGTATTTTAATAGGGAAGATTTTGGGAAAAAGATAACTTTTAAATTAGTTAATGGAGATAAAGAGATAACATTTACTAATAAAGTTACTAAAGAAGAGATGGAATCTGATACTAAGAAGGTTAAAGAAGCTCAAGAAGCTTTGGATAATCTTGATAAAGAGTTAGAGGAAAGAAAAGAGTTAGCAGATACTCTTGATAAGTTACTTCATGAGCAAGATTTAAGCGAGGAAGAATTAAACCTTTTAGATAAGTATGGAATTAATGGAGACTTAACAACAAATGAATTGGAGACTAAGATTTCTTTAGTAGCAGCTAGATTAAATGAATTAGAGAATACTAAAGAAGAGCGAAAAGAAAAACAAAGTGCATTAGCTAAAGTAAGTGATATTTTAAATCTAAATAATATTAAAGATAAAGCTATTAAAAAATCAAAAGATTTAGTAAATTTTGTTAAAAATAAAGTTGGTTCTGTAGATATTAGTAAAAAGCAAGTGCTAGTAAATGGGGCTTTAAGTATCCTTTCGAGTGGGGTTGGAGCTAATTTAGCGTTGGTTTTAGGACCAGCTGGGATTGTTTTAGTTAATGCCGTTGTGGCACCAATTGCTACTCAAGCCTTTGCCTATGCTAATACGCTTGAAGAGTCAGAGCTTAAAGGAGAAACTGTAGAAATTGAGAGTATTAATAAATCTAGTAACAAACTTGTGAAGAAAGTAAATAGTTTCTTAAGAAAATCTCATTTAAAAAAATTAAGAGATCTAGCCGACTTTAATATTTTTGCTAAATTAGCTAGTTCAAAAAATGATAAAATTAGTAAAATATTTAGTAATAAAGAAGTAGTTAAAAAAATTGGTCTTTCTCTAACGGCAGGGTTAATTGGAATGGATTTAATGGCATTTTCGCGAGCTTTGAATAACTTGGCTGTCAAGGCCAATAATAAGCCTAATCCTGGTAAAAATCCTGGTAGTGCTTCTAATGGGGCAGTTGATAGTAATACGGTTAATAAAGTTAATTATGCTGATCCTAAACCGGCACCAGATGTTAAATTAGGGCAGACTATCGGGACTGAAAATAAAATTACTGTTGGGTATAAGACTTCTTATGATGCTAAATTAGGGATAAATCCGGTGAAATTAAATCAAAACATTATGTATGATGGCAATTCAATTATTAAAGAAGCTTACTATTATCAAAATGGGGTTATGAAAAAATTAGCAGTTAATGCTAATAACTTAACAGAGACCATTAAAATTTTAGGCATCAAGCCTGAAGATGTAGTTGTTAATTTAGCGAAAAATAGTGGTGAAGGAAGAGCTTGGGTTACTGGAGAAGTAGCAGCAAAATCTTTAGGGTTGACATTGGTACCATGAATGAACGTATAATAAATTTAAAAGATGGAACTTCTTTATATATAGCAGATACCCTAGAATATATGGGAAAAAGATATGTTTATGGACTACAATATGACAAATTAACGGAGAATGTTACAGGAAAATATTATATTTTAGAAGTTGTTATTCTTAATGATAAGTTGAACTTAAAGAATATAGAAGATAAAGAATTAAAAGATAAAATATATGTAATGTTTACTAGTAGACAGTTGGAAAATATTTTAGATAATTAAGAGTTTTGTGGAAATACAAAGCTCTTTTAAGTATAATAGAGAAGAGGTTGTTATGGAAGAACTAATTCAAGTACAAAGATATAGTGAAAATGAGTGTTATATTAGTGGTCTTTATGAAGGAAATACTAAAGCAACTTACTTAGTTATTATGGTTCATGATGGGGGTAATAATAAAGATGAGAATGGGGCTTTTCCGATAGTAGAGGATTCTAATTTTAAGAAAATTCAAGGGAAGATAGAGTTTCAAGAAAAGGAATATGGGAATTATGAGATTCTAAGTAATACTTTAACTCTTAAAGATGAGTTTGGGGTATTTAGATATGATTTAAGAAATTATGGGGATAGTAAGTTAGATAATACGGTTGATAAGAGAGATATGTTATATGAAAGATATGCTAAAGACTTAAGAGATATTATTAAATATTTAAGAAATAAGTATCCTTTTAAGAAGGTGTCTTTTGTAGGAACGGGAGTAGGTGGATTAATCATTGAGTATTATTTAACTAAATATTTAGAGCTTCCTAAAGAGATGGTGGGAAAAGCAGTATTTATATGTCCAAATAGTCCTAAGATTATTTATAATTTAGATAGTAAGTATTCTTTTAGTTATCAAAAGTATGATTATATTTTAAAGACTAATAAACAGTTTACGAAGATTAAGGGTATTTATGAAGGTCTAAAGACTATTTATGAAGCGGAGAATAATTATAATCTAGATATAGAGTATGCTTCTAAGATGATACCATCTTTATTTATCTTATCTTTACAAGATAAGATGTATCCTTGGGAAGTATTAACTAGTGAGATAGAGAATATTAAAAGAATAAATAAAGATGTAGAATTAGAAGTAATAAATACTTTAGAAGGGGCTTTTCATGGGATATATGATTATCAGAGTAGTAATTATATGTTAATGAAAGTTTATGAATACTTAAAGGAGGAATAAAATGAATGAGATTAAGTGTCCTAATTGTGGAACGGTAATAAAAATAGATGAGAGTATTTATGCGAAGATTGTTAAACAAGTGAGAGATAAGGAGTTTAATGAAGATTTAAAGAAACGCTTAGAAGATGAACATCTAAGAGAAGAGCAAGCTTTAGAGTTACAGAAGACTTCTTTAGAACAGTATTATCAAGATAAGGAGTATAAACTTAAAGAAGAGTATAATAAGAGTGTTTTAGAGTTAAAACAACAAGTATTAAATAAAGATTTAGAGACTAAGGAAATCTTAAGTAAGAAAGATAAAGAATTAGTAGAGCTTAAGACTAAGTTAGATAATCAGACTGAGTTAGTTAAGAGTAAGGTTAGTAAAGAGTATCAAGATGAAGTGTATCAAAAAGAGAAGATTATTTCTCAATTACAAAGTGATATTATGATTCAAGAGAGTAAGTATAAACTAGAATTACAAGATAATTTAAATAAGAAGGATAAAGAGATAGGTAGTTTACAAAATACTATAGAGAATACGAAGAATAGTTATCTTTTAAAAGAGAATAATTTAAAAGAGGCTTATGAAGAGAAGTTAAAACTTAAAGATGAGCAGATTGCTTATTATAAGGATTTTAAGGCTAAACAGTCAACTAAGATGATTGGCGAGTCTTTGGAAGTGCATTGTAATAATGAATTTAATAAACTAAGACCATTGTTTCCTAAGAGTTATTTTGAGAAAGATAATGATTGTAAGAATGGGTCTAAAGGAGATTTTATCTTTAGAGATTATGATGATGAAGGAACAGAGATTACATCGATTATGTTTGAGATGAAGAATGAAGCTGATAAGACGGCTAGTAAACATAAGAATGAAGATTTCTTTAAAGAGTTAGATAAAGATCGTAAAGAAAAGAATTGTGAATATGCTGTATTGGTATCAATGCTGGAGATAGATAATGATTATTATAATGAGGGTATTGTTGATGTATCTTATAAATATCCCAAGATGTATGTTATTAGACCTCAGTTTTTTATTCCAATTATAACTCTTATTAGAGGGATGGGACTTAATACTTTAGAGTATAAAAAAGAGATAGAACTCTTACAGAAAGAAAATATTGATATATCCCATTTTGAAGAGAATATGAATAGTTTTAAAGAATCTTTTGGAAGAAATTATCGTTTAGCTAGTGATAAGTTTAAAAAAGCTATTGAAGAAATTGATAAGACTATTGAACATTTACAAAAGACTAAAGAGAATTTATTATCTAGTGATAAGAATTTAAGAATTGCTAATGATAAGGCTGAAGGTTTAAGTATAAAGAAATTAACTAGTAATAGTAAGACGGTTCGAGAGATGTTTGAAAATCTCGAAGAAAAGAAACAACTAGAGATGAAGGATAGTATTAAGAAAGAGTGAAATTAGATAGTTAACGACCAATTTTGATACTTATATAGCTAAAAGTGGTCGTTAACTTGCTTTTTTGATATATTTAGTGTAAACTATGGTTAGGTGATATTATGGAAAAACTATATAAAAGAGAAAACTATCTTAGTAAAATTAGAGGATTTTATGGTGATACTATTATAAAGGTTGTTAGTGGTATTAGAAGATGTGGTAAGTCTTATTTATTAAAGACAATTATTGAAGAGTTAAAAGAAAAAGGAGTCAAGGATAAAGATATTATCTATATCGAATTAGATAAAAAAGAATATAAAGATATTGAAACTCCAGATAAATTAGAAAAAGTAATTGATAGTTTTGTTACCGATAAGGACTTTAAATATTTATTTATTGATGAAGTTCAAAACGTTGCAGGCTTTGAAAAATTAATAAATGCTTATCGAGAAGAAGGAAATTATTCAATCTTTTTAACTGGCTCAAATTCTTATTTATTATCAGGACAATTAATTACAAAGATGACAGGAAGATATATTGAAATAGAAATGATGCCTTTAAATTTCTATGAATATATTGATATGAAGAAATACTTGGGTAAAGAAGTAAATAGTAATATTTATATTGAATTTGAAGAGTACATAAGAAATGGCGGTTTTCCTGGGGCTTTAAAATATGATAAATACGAAGATAAGGTATTATATACAGAAAATGTAATAAACCAAATATTTGAAAAAGACATAAAAGCTCATAAGAAAGTTAGGGATAAAAACTTGTTTGAAGTTATTCAGAAGTTTGTTATTAATAATTTTGGCTGTATTATTTCCGTTGGCAGTATTTATGACTACTTATTTAAAAAAGAAAAAGTTAACGTTGATAGAAGAACAATAAAAAATTATATTGAATTATTAGAAAAAGCTAAAATTATATATCCTTGTGATTTGTTTGATATAAAATCAAAGAAAGTTTTAGATGGGGAAAAGAAATATTATTTAGCTGATTTAAGCATTTATTTTGCTATGAATACAGATAATAGAATTAGTTATGGTCCTGTTCTTGAAAATGTTTTATTTTCGTATTTAAGAAGTAAAAATTATAGTTTAAGTGTTGGGAGAATTGGTAAATTAGAATGTGATTTTATAGCGAGAAAAAATGTTTCAGAATATTATTATATTCAGGTAGCCAAGAATATTGATGAAAAGAAAACAGAAGAAAGAGAGTATCGCCCATTTTTTGAAATTAAAGAAATGTATCCAAGATATTTATTTACTTTAGATTTTATTTTTCAAAAGAATGTAGATGGAATTCATAATGTTAACATTGTTGATTTTATTTATAATAACGAAGAATTAAAGTGATTTTATAGGAGTTAACGACCAATTTTGGTACTTACATAGCTAAAAGTGGTCGTTAACTTACTTTTTTAGAAAATTAAAAGAAACTAATATGAAATTTAAAATACTACAATGAATCTTTTATTGTAGTATTTTTGGTAAAATGACAAAGAAAAAGTTAAAGTATGTTTTTAGAAGAAAATGGAAAACTAAAGAAGAAAAATGTTTACAAATGATGATAAAATAAGTATGATAAAAGAAATTTGAAAAGAGGGAATGCTATGTTTGAATTAGTATCAAAATATCAACCTAGTGGCGATCAACCAGAAGCTATTAAAGAATTAGTCGAAGGAATAAATGCTGGCAAGAAAGAACAAGTATTACTAGGAGCTACGGGAACCGGTAAGACGTTTACAATTGCTAATGTTATTGCTAAGACTAATAAACCAACCTTAGTATTGGCTCATAATAAGACTTTAGCCGGACAATTGTATTCGGAGTTAAAAGAATTCTTTCCACATAATCATGTTGAATACTTTGTCTCTTATTATGATTATTATCAACCAGAAGCTTATGTTCCTTCGAGTGATACCTATATTGAAAAGGATAGCTCTATTAACGATGAGATTGATGAATTAAGACATGGGGCGACTAGTAGTCTAATTAATAATCGAGATGTTATAGTTGTAGCTAGTGTGTCTTGTATCTATGGAATTGGGGATAAAGAAGACTATGTTAATTCGATGTTAATACTTAGTGTAGGACAAAAGATTAGTAGAGGATATATCTTAGATAGATTAGTAGATATGACTTATGAGAGAAATGATTTAGACTTTCATAGAGGGACTTTTAGAGTCCATGGGGATACTATTGATATTATTATGGCTAGTGAAAAGGCTCATGGGGTAAGAATAGAGTTATTTGGAGATGAAGTAGATAGAATAGCAATATTTGATCCTTTGACGGGGGGAATAGAAAAACAAGTTAAGAATATATCTATATTTCCAGCGACTCATTTTGTTACAAGTAAAGATAAGTTAAATGAAGCAATAAGAAGAATACAAGAAGAGTTAGATGAAAGATTAAAGTATCTAAAAGATAATAATAAATTAATAGAAGAACAAAGATTAAGAGAAAGAGTTAACTATGATATAGAGATGTTAAAAGAAACAGGCTTTTGTAATGGAGTAGAGAATTATTCTAGACATTTAGCTTTAAGAGGAGAAGGAGAGACTCCTTCAACTTTGATGGATTTCTTTCCTAAGGACTTCTTATTAGTAGTAGATGAATCTCATGTAACATTACCTCAAGTAAGAGGAATGTATAATGGGGATAGAATGCGTAAACAAACACTTGTAGATTATGGATTTAGATTACCTAGTGCTTTAGATAATAGACCTCTTAAGTATGATGAGTTTGAAAGTAAGATTAATCAAGTTATTTATGTATCAGCAACACCAGGGGACTTAGAATTAGAACATACGCATAATCAGTATGTAGAACAGATAATAAGACCTACGGGATTATTAGATCCAGAGATTGAGATTAGAAAGACTGAGGGTCAAATAGATGATATTATCAGTGAAATTAATATTCGAAAGAAGAGAAATGAAAGAGTATTAATAACTACTTTGACTATTAGAATGGCAGAAGAATTAACTAACTATTTAAAAGAAGTGGGTATTAAAGTAGAATATTTACATAGTGAGGTTAAGACTTTAGATAGACTTAAGATTATTCATGATTTAAGATGTGGTAAGTATGATTGTGTAGTAGGTATTAACTTATTAAGAGAGGGTATAGATATACCTGAGGTATCTTTAATATGTATTATGGATGCTGATAAGCAAGGATTCTTAAGAAGTACAAGAAGTTTAATTCAGACTGTTGGTAGAGCGGCTAGAAATGCTAATGGGCATGTTATTATGTATGCAGATACGGTAAGTGATGCAATGGATGAAACTATTAAAGAGACTAATAGACGCCGTAGTATTCAAGAAAAATATAATAAAGAACATGGAATAGTTCCTAAGACTATTATTAAGGAGATAAGAGAAGTTGTTTCTAATGAGATTAAAGAAGATAATAGTTCTAAGAAGACAAAGATGAATAAGAAAGAGAAAGCTTTATTAATGCAATCTATTGAGACTCAGATGAATGAGGCTGCTAAGAATTTAGACTTTGAAAGAGCTATGGAGTTAAGAGATATTTTATTTGAGATGAAAAGTAATTAAAGAAGTTACCTAATATTAGGTAATTTTTTTATGTATATATTCTATTTATATGGATATACTAAATATATTTATATATTTTCATAGAGTTGAAAACTCTATGAAAGCTAACTTTCGGATACTATTCTTACTTTATAACATAACTATATCACAGAAAATAGGCTTTTTAAAGAAAAAAATCATCAGTTTAACTAATCTTTTGTAGTCAAAATTCTAGTCAAGTAAATACTCTTCAAATTAAGGTGAATACTGGTTTTGTAAGACATTATTATAGTTAGAAATTCAAATCTATTCTAGTCAAAAATTCTAGTCAAATAAGCTTTGAGACCAGTATTCACCTGTTATTTTCATAGAGTTTTCAACTCTATGAAAAGTGTAAATATATGTAAAGTATATTATTCTTATAAATGGTTATTCTATATGTGAATATTACATATAGATAGGATGGTTTCTGGAATTATGAAAAAATTTAATAAAGATAAATATTTAAAACAATTAAAATTTAAAAGATTTTATAGAAAATATGAAAGATATTTTTATATAGGTATTCCTTGTTTATTAGTAGGTATCTTAGGAATATATTTTGCTTATTCTAAATTTACTACTACTGCTGATGAAGAAGTAGTTAAAACGACAGTTGGCGATTTTTTATATGGTGATGTTATTATTAATAATTATGTTAATGGTCAGTATGTTGTTGATGCGCCAGCTAAAGCAACTGGTTATAAAGTAGATAAAATAGTCTGTGATAATGGAGCTGTTGGTGAATGGAGTGGTAAAGATTGGGGGCCCACAATAACTAATGTCACCAGAAGAAGCAAATGTAATATTTATTTTGTAGATTCGGATAAAATAAACATTGGCAATTTGGCAGTTCCATTAGATTATTATGGTAAATGTCCAGCAGTAAATGCAGACGGGACAGCAACAGTCACTGAAGCGGAAAATACATATGGTTATTTATGTAGTATGAAAGATGCTTACGGGACAAGCTATTACTATCGTGGTAATGTAACAAATAACTATGTAAAATTTGGTGCTTGGGCAGATGATACACCAGATGTATTCTATGGTTATTATAGTACATATAATGATTTTGATTATAAAGAATATTCATCTTTAGAAGAATGTCAAAGTGCAAGTTCATATAATAAAAATTGTACTTTGGTTAGTATAGCTGGTAAAGATATGTATTGGCGAATATTAAGAATTAATGGTGATGGTACTGTTCGTGTTATTTATGATGGCACATCTGCTCATGCCAATGGTGAGTCAAGTAAAGATAGACAAATAGGAACTAGTGCTTTTAATGGTGGTTACACAGACAATGCTTATGTTGGTTATATGTATAACATAAATATAATTGATGATTCTACATATGAAAATAATGCCGGTGGTTTAGAAAAATACGAATTTTATATTTCAAAAACATACTCATATGATAAAGGTGTTTTTAATTTAGACAATCCAATCAAAATTAATGGGAAAAATTTAACAGATTCATATGTAGGCTATTATTTTGCTGGCTATTGGAATCTGGTAGCTTCAAGTTCCGAATTAGGGCAAATTTTAGCAGTTCATAACTCTCCAACTAATGTTAATGTTGAATATAGTGTAGTTTCAGCAAAGTCAGAATCTAAAGAAACCGCACAAACAAACTCCAGAAATTCAGCGATAAAAACTTACCTTGATACATGGTATGAAAATAATATTAAGGGCACAACTAATGAACAGTATATTGCTGATAATCTTTTCTGTAATGATAGAAGCTTTGCTCCAAATAATAGCGGCACTGGAGCTGGTGAAAGTAAAACATATTATCGTTGGAGCAACTTTCCTGGTGATAGGTATAATAATAAAATGATGTTAACATGTCCACAAAAGAATGATGCCTTTACAGTAAGTGATACTACTAATGGCAATGGTGTTTTAACTTACGGAGTAGGACTTGTAACAACTGATGAAGTGGTCTTGGCAGGGGGTTGGAGTTCAAGTAATTCAAAATATTATCTATATTCAGGACAGAATTATTGGACAATGTCGCCTAACAACTTTAACGACAATTACGCTGATGAGCGTCGCGTGCTTTCAAGCGGCGATGCAGGCAACAGTACAGGCTATGGCTATAATGTCGGCGACGCTTATGGTGCCCGCCCAGTTTTCAATCTGAAAGCTGAAGTTCTTTCTCAAGGTACGGGGACGGCATCTGATCCTTATCATCTTGCTTCATAGAAGCAAGATTAAGAATACTTGTGCGATGGCTTCACGACCAAATGAATCATCATTTGGTCGTGGCGAAAATCTTTATGTGATATAAGGGAGTTAGTAATATTATATAAAGGTGGTTTGTCCAATAAACTATTGTTTGTTCTTTTGAAGGTTGTCGTCTAACAACTTTAACGGCAACAATGCTAATGAGCGTAACGCAAATTCAAACGGCAATGCAGACAACAACAATAATGTCAACAATACTAATGGGGCACGTCCAGATTCCTACTAAGATAGATAAAATCTATGGCACTCAAAATAAATGGCTAAGACTTTTTATTGTAAGAAGTAATCTTTTATATTTTATATTTATAAAAGATAATCTAGAATTAGATTGGAAACAATGATAAACCAGTGGCAATATGCCCAAACATATAACATAGATACTTTTAGATGTGATTTAAAGGTTAAACGCTATGTTGGGAGTATTTAGAGTTATGCGAAATCATAATTCTAGATACTTATAAATTAATAGGAGATATATTCATTATGAAAATATTTAAAAATAAGAAAAGAAAGTATATTCCAATAATCAGTTTAGCTAGTGTCTTTATAGTTATTGGATTATGTATTACTTATTATAATTCTATTCCTAAAGAAGAACCACTAATTGGAGCTTATATAGATGGAACTTACTCAGAGACTTTACCGTCTAAAGGAAAAGGGTATGCTGTAGATAAAATAGTTTGTGACAATAATAAAAATGCTAGTTGGGATTATGATAAATGGGGTATAAAGCTATCTAACTGGGGTACAAGAAGTAGATGTAATATTTATTTTAAAAGCTTGGAAAGTTTTACTATAGCTAATAAAACTTTTTATTTAGATGAAATGCAAAGATGTCCTGGTATAAATAATGATGGTACAGTCGCGGTAACAGGAGCTGAAGATACTTATGGTTATTTGTGTAAAACAAAGGATGACTATGGAGATTCTTATTACTATCGGGGTAATGTTACTAATAACTATGTTTTATTTGCTGGTAAATATTGGCGTATTATTAGATATAATGGAGATGGTTCAGTAAGGGTTATTTATGATGGAATATCGGCTCATGCCAATGGTGAATCAAGTACTGATAGACAAATTGGAACAACTGCATTTAATAATTATTGGAAAAAGAATAATGTAAAAGAAAGTACTAATTCAAATCTTGATTATGATAATGCTGGTGCTGGTTACATGTACGGTAATCGTGATGGTATTGTTGAACAGTCAACCCGATATGGTACCAGTTCATATACTGATACTAGAACCTATTATATTGCTAAAGAATACAATTATAATGTTTCAACAGATCGTTTTACCTTAAAAGATCCGATTGCTGTTAAAGGCAGTGATATGACTAATTCCTATGTTGGGTATTATACTTTTAATCGGACCAGTTCTAGTAATTCTTATCAGTATATATATAAGATAACTAGCGTAACCTCTGGTTCTTCAGGAGCAAGAATAGGTTATAGTTATGTTACTTATGGTACCACTAGTAAAGAAAAAGCCCAAACTAATACTAATAGTTCTGATATTAAAACATATTTAGATACATGGTATGAAAATAATATTAAAGATACTACTAATGAAAAATATATAGTTGATAATATTTTCTGTAATGACCGATCCTTGAGTCGTAATATTCCTGATGGTTATAGTAATAAGGGTTATGGACCAGAGAAAACAGCATATCGTTGGTATGAATTTTCTGATATGATGTTAACATGCCCACAGAAAAATGATGCTTTTACAGTAAATGATACAACTAAAGGAAATGGTGCTTTAACTTATGGCATAGGTTTGTTAACGGCTGATGAAGTAGCATTAGCCGGAGGCTGGTGGTCAAAAAATTATAATTATTACCTTTATAGTGGGCAGATTTATTGGCTTGCTTCGCCTTGCTACTTCGACGGCTACAACGTTAGTGGGCGTCGTGTGATTTCCGACGGTAACTTGGACCACGGCTATGTCGGCATCTCGGATGGTGCCCGTCCTGTATTAAATCTTTCACCAGAAGTATTAAAAAATGGTGATGGGACAGCTAGTAATCCATTCCATCCGTGAAATTAAAGAATAATAAATATTATAGAGAGTTTATTATTCTTTTTAAATTCTAAAGAAAGATATATACTAAATAAGAGGAATTATGCTATAATACCACTAGCAAAGAGGAAGTGTATTTATATGAAGAAGACATATGTCATAGGACATAAAAAACCAGATACAGATTCAGTATGTGCTTCAATTAGTTATTCTTATCTAAAGAATAAGTTAGGTTGGGAGACTGAACCTAGAGTATTAGGGAATATTAATAAAGAGACTAAGTTTGTCTTAGATTATTTTAAAATAGATGAACCTAGATATCTTAATGATGTAAAAGTAGAAATTAAAGATATGGCTTATCTTAAAGAGGCGTATATTAATGAACATACATCGATAGAAAAGACATTTAAAGAGTTACAAAGATTAGGAGTAACGGGATTACCTTTAGTAGATGAGAATCATAAATTAAAGGGATATATAAATGTTAAAGAGATGGCTAAGAATATTATAGAGGGTGATTTATATGAATTAAATACATCTTATGATAATATCTTAGAAGTATTAGATGGTAAAGAAATATTAAGATTTGATGATGAGATAAAGGGTAATATAATAGCAGCAGCTTATAAGAGTAAGACTTTTACTGAGAGAGTAGAACTTGATAATAGTAATATTTTAATAGTAGCTGATAGACAATATATCATTGATTATGCGATTGATAAGGGTGTTAAATTAATTATTATTGTAGGAGATAGAGTATTCCCTGAAGAGTTATTAGAAAAAGCTAAGAAGAATAAAGTTAATATAATTAGTACTCCAGATTCTACTTATGCAACTGCTAATAGAATGAAGTTATGTAATTATATTGAGACTGTTAATATTAATCCAAATCCAATTAAGTTTAACGCTTCTGATTATCGTGATAATTTTGTTAGTATTTCCAATAAATATGGTCATACTAACTATCCAATAGTTGATCAAGATAATACTTGTATTGGGATGTTAAGATTAATAGATCAAAATAACTATGAGAAATATAATGTTATTCTAGTAGATCATAATCAACCAGCTCAAAGTGTTGATGGGTTAGAAGAAGCTAATATTATGGAAATAATTGATCATCATAATTTAGGTAACTTAGGTACACAAATGCCTATTCAATTTAGATCAATGCCTGTTGGTTGTACTTGTACTTTAATTTATCAAATCTATAAAGAAAATAATATTGAAATCCCTGAGAATATTGCTGGTTTAATGTTAAGTGCTATTCTATCAGATACATTATTATTAAAGAGTCCAACGACTACGGATATGGATGTAGAAGTAGCTCGTAAATTAGCTGCTATTGCTAATTTAGATATTCAAGAATACGGGATGGCTATGTTAAAAGCTGGCTCATCTATTAAAGGAATGACTATTCCGGAGATAGTTGAACAAGACTTTAAGACTTTTAAACTAGGAGATGTTTCTTTAGGGATAGGACAAGTTATGACTATGGATTTTGAAGAAATAGCTAAAGATATGTCTAAGTATATTGAACATTTAGATGATATGTGCGTTAGAAATAATTATAAAGTAGCAGTTTTATTTGTTACTGATCCTGTGAAGAATGGTTCATATGTCATTTATAGTACTGGTAATGATGATTTAATTAAAGAAGCTTATAAAGATAGTAATTTAGTAGAAGGTACATATCTTGATGGTATGGTATCAAGAAAGAAACAAATGTATCCACAACTTGCAGCGGTAATCTAAGAGTCAGAGATGACTCTTTTTTCGATGCTATTGTAAAAATTAATTTTAAATAATCAGTAAATTTTACTAGACAAAAAAAATTAAATATGATATTATCAAGTTGATGTCTGGCAAATATCATAAATGCAAGAGGGGGTAAATTACAATATGAGAAAAAATACTTATATAATTAAACCAAGAAAAATTTTAGAAGATGAAATTATACCACTTTATTATGATTTTATTTTTTGTCAAATTTTTGGAAATAAAAAATATGGTTTTGCGTTAAATAAACTTTTAGCGGCACTTTTCAATCGAAATGAAAAAGATATTGCTGATTATATTACTTATTTAAGTGATGAAAATTATTTATGCAGTGTTAATTTAATGTATAAATATAACGGTTGTGATCAGTATGTCAAATTAATGACCGATACGGGAGTTAGAACAAGATTGGATGGTATTAAAAATACAGCCAATTCAATCATAAAAATTCACTTTCAAAATAAGCATACAAATAGGAGTAGAATGCTTGCCATTTGTGTTATGCGGGATGAAGATGGTATTGTCGATACTGAAGATGATAATGTTACTTTTCATATTTCCATGGGTTTAAGTCGTAACAGTTCTTATAAATTTCTAAATAAAAGGGAAGAAAATATTCAAAAATGGTGTCAATTATTTACAACTAATTCTTTATCGGAGTTTCGGAAGCTATCAGAGACTCTGCTTGGAAAAGAAAATGGTAAAATATTAACTGATGCTGTTTATAATTTGTCACACAATAAAGATAATATTGATTTATATTCTAAGGTTTATTATCGAGATAAAATTAAAGAATTATATTGGCTATATGATAATAAAGAGATAGCTAAAAAGCTTGATCTGTCTTTAAAAGATATAGAAACCTTGCTTGATATTTAGACTACTAGGTTAATAAAAAACTTGAGCTAATTGAGACGTATAAAGATAAAATAACAGAAGATGAATAATAATACTTAAGACTATATTTAACTTAAAATACCACTTTTTAGTCTTGTGATGGAAAAGATACATTCCTATAGTAGTACCTATTATTCCTCCGAGAATAGTAGAAAGAAGAAGAGTTTTTTCAGAAATACGTCTTTTTCTTTTAATAGCTAAGTATTTATCTAAAGAATAGAGGAATAGACTAATAATATTTATAAATAAATAATAATAAATAAGATACATATTATCACCAAGATAATTATAAATGATATTAAGGAAATATGATATACTAAAGATGAAAGTAGGTACATATGAAAGCATTAATAACAGGAGCTTCTAGTGGATTGGGAAGAGATATGGCTAGATATTTAGCATCCTTAGACTGGGATTTAGTTTTAGTAGCTAGAAGAACGGAAAGATTAAAAGAGTTACAAGAAGAATTAAAGACTTCGGTAGAGATTATTTCTTTAGACTTAGGAATTGAGGAAAATTGTTATAAGTTATATGAGATGACTAAGGATAAAGGGATTGATTTACTAATTAATAATGCTGGTTTTGGGTTATTTGGATTAACGACAGAGACTAGTTTAACTAGAGAATTAGAAATGATTAATCTTAATGTTAAGGCTGTGCATATTTTGACAAAGTTATTCTTAAAAGATTTTTATAAGAAGGATAAGGGGCAGATACTTAATGTGGCTTCATCAGCAGGATTTCTGGCAGGACCTCGTCTTAATACTTATTATGCAACGAAGAATTATGTTTTAAAGTTTACTTTGGCTATTTATGAGGAATTAAGACATCAGAAAAGCAATGTCAAGATATCTTGTTTATGTCCAGGACCAGTAGCAACTGAGTTTAATAAAGTAGCAGGAGGAAAGTTTAATGTTGAAGAAAAAAAGTCTTATCAAGTAGCTAAGTATGCTATTGATAAGACCCTACAAAATAAATTAATCATTGTACCTGGTTTAACGGTAAGATTAGGATTATTCTTTAATAGATTTATTCCAACTAAGTTATCTCTAAGGATTATTTATCATATTCAAGAGAGAAAAGTTAGGAAATAGTTATTTCTTTAAGACTAATCTTCTTTGATTATTTTTATTAACTTGAGTAACAGCTTCCTCGACTAAATAATCTTCAAGACCGTCGTCAGTTGGCGTTTGAATAAAGTGTTCTTGAATTTCTGGTACTTCGGCAAGATTTTCATCATCTAAGATAAGATATCTTGGAGTATCATTCTCAGCTAGATAAGCAAGGATTTCTTGACTTTTATCATCATTAATTCTTTTAGTAGAGCCAATAACTTTAAAGCCAGCTTGTTTAAAAGCTTTTACTAACTCATTAAAATCATTCTCTAGTCTTAAAGAAGAGATAAAGACAATTTTCCCATTAACTCTTTTGACAAGATTATTTAATAAGACTAATTTTTTCTTATTAATGTTAAATTTAGCAAAAATATCATTTTTATTTTTAGAAGTTACTTTCCCTATGTCTTTTTTGTACACAGAAAATAAATATTTTTCTATTACCTTTTCTATTATTAAATCGTCCTCTTTTAATAATAGAGAAATATTTATCTTATCATCCTTAACTACGTTAGGGTAAATCTTTAAAACCATTTTAGATACATAATCATCATATTTTTTTAATTCTAACGAAAAATCTACAAATTTCCTGTGGATAAGTTTATTTTCATCTTTTAATTTATGCAAAAAGGTTGACCGTGTCATCACAACACAGCCAACCTTAACGACTAACATCTTTTTTCGGTTAATCTTTGTA
>ENA-ORLU01000609-ORLU01000609.1-human-gut-metagenome-genome-assembly--contig:-NODE-609-length-32642-cov-3.771472_pt1 | contig 32642 bp, 31 predicted proteins | sample MGYA00243009_ERZ508833 | MGnify/ENA primary metagenome ERZ508833 (study PRJEB26277, sample SAMN04329763) | human gut metagenome | biome: human-associated habitat | host: Homo sapiens | place: USA...
AGCCATAATTACCTCCAAAAAAAATATCCCTTAAGGATATTATACTAACTTTTTAATAGTTTATCTTTCATTTTGGTGTTTTTCTAGAAAAAGTTTTAAAGTAAGATTAACTTCTTCATCACTATCTAGACCAACTAGAAAAGTTTTTCCATTCTCTTCTATTTCTTTACGACAGCAGATATCATTTTTATCATTTTCATTTACTAAATAAACATATTCTTTTGTTTCTACTTTAATTTTATCTACTACCTGATATTTTATACCATCTAATACCACACAACTATTATCTATCATTATCTAGCCCTACCTTTATATTCTTCAACTACTTTATCAGCTGCCAAATGGATAGCATCTTGATCTTTTTCTGTTAAGAGACTTTCAGCTTCAAATGGAAGATACTCAATATCACTATCAGTAATGCGTGCCTCATGAAGATTATAATCATCAGAATTTAATTCTTGTTTAGCAGCATTTATGTCACTATTTTTATCAAACCAATTATTAATACTATTCGTTCTATCTTGATCATTATGATAAGCAGTAACTTGATCCTGATTTAATTCTTGCTCCATCTTAGTTTTTAAAACGCTATCATAAGTAGATACTTTTTCATCTATTCTAGCTCCTGCAGTAACTCCAGCCATAACAGCTATTCCTGCTACCACTATGCTAATAATTCTATATAGCTTTTTGTTTTTACTACCAACATAAGTTTTACCATGTATTTCTTGCTTACTAGCTTTCTTACTTTTGTTTACATAGTTTTGATAGAATTCTTTATTCATTTCACTATTTTTATTAGCAATATTCATAAGTGTTAAATCTAATTCTTGTTTTTCCATATTTTCACCTTACCTCAATTACTATATTAATTATATAACAGATAACCATAAATTTAAATATATTATTTATAAATATTTCCTAAAACTCGGCCATGGGGCGCAATACAGTAAAGATGCTTTTCATAATTTTCTCCTAATAAACTAATAGATCCATCTACCCTTTTAGCATTTATATCAATCTTTGCTTTCTCTTTTTCATCATCTTTTAAATTAACAGCAATATCTCCAATCATAGTACCTAATACACAGGAAATAGGACTACTACCATGAATATAAATATTACCAGTTTTCGTAGTAAGTGAATAATCATTACCAACACTATTTACTACTTCCATATTAGAAGTAATACCATCTACTTTTAAAGATGAAATATTAGAATCTTTAATCTTAGCATTTCCTCGTAATAAATTTAATTTAATAGAATTTGCATTTACTTTATGTAAAGTAATATTTCCATTTTCTAAACTAGCATCAATATCATGTAAAGTATTTTGTGGCAAGAAAATCGTTACTTGTTTAGAAATAGGATTAAGTGAATAAACACTAATGATATTTCCTTTTTCATAAACAGTAGTATTAGCTGCTTCATCATAAAAAGATAATGTAGGAAGAAAATCTTTCTTTAGGCGAACAGAAACATTTTCCCTAAAAAGTGGAAACACAATATAAATTCTAGAAATCTTTTCTTCTCTTACTACAAAACTACCATTTTCACTCTGAATATGTAAATCTACTTGTCTATTTTTCATTTTATCATCTTTCCTTTATTAATTCTTCTCCAAGACAGTTTGGATATTCAAGACTAGAAATTTTTACTTTAATAATATCTTCACTATGGTAATCTCCTAATACTTTAATAGCTAAATAATTACTAGTATGGCCATAACTAATATGATCTTTAGAATGTTCCATTAATACTTCTACTTCTGTATTTAAAAACTCTTTCATATAGTCTTCTTCCATTTTCTTTGATAATTCTATCAATTTTCTAGCTCTTTCTTTTTTAATATTACCTGGAATCTGATTAGGAAACTTACTAGCTGGTGTATTCTTTCTAACAGAATATGGAAATACATGAATTTTAGAAAACTGCATTTTTTCACAAAAACGATAAGAGTTTAAGAATTCTTCTTCTGTTTCACCAGGAAAACCAACAATCACATCAGTAGAAATAGAAATAGAAGGTCTGATACTACGAATATAATTTATTTTTTCTTCAAAATACTTAGTATCATACTTACGATTCATATTCTTTAAGATAAAATTACTACCAGACTGCAAAGGGATATGTAAGTGATTAGCAACCACTTCATTATTTTCAATTATATCTAAAACTTCATCTGTTAATTCTGTAATCTCAATAGAAGAAATTCGTAAACGATATAGATTAGGTATTTTCACAATCTTTCTTAAAAGAGAAGCAAAATCAGTATTTAAATCACGACCATAATTACCAGTATGAATACCAGTTAAAACAATTTCCTGATAGCCATTTTTTACTAATTCACTAATTTCTTCTACTACTTGTTCAGGCTTTTTACTACGACACTTTCCACGTACATAAGGAATAATACAGTAGCTACAAAAGTTTTCACAACCATCTTGAATTTTCACAAAAGCTCTAGTCCTACCTTCAAAAGTTTTAATTTCCATGTTTTCAAAGTCATTTCCTAGGTCTTGGTACAAATTGACTATTTGTTTTTTAGTTTTAAAATAGTCTTCAACTAATTCTACTACTTTACTTTTATCTTTATTACCGATTAAAATATCGACACCATCTATTTTGATATCTTTATTTGCTTCAATAAAGCACCCCATAGCTACAATACAAGCGTGTGGATTTTTACGAATTGCTTGATTTATAATTTTTCTACTTTTGCTATCACTTTGATTGGTAACACTACAAGTATTAATAATATAAATATCGCACTCATCATCAAAATCAGAAATGGTATAACCTTTTTCTTTAAATAAAGACATCACATATTCACTTTCGTAAGTGTTTACTTTACAACCTAATGTATATATTCCGACTTTCATTTTTTCACCCCTACTACACAAAGTAGCTAAATTATACCACAAGAAAAAGAAAAAAGAAAGAACGGATTCTTTCTTTTAAAAGTTTTTATTTTGTAAGAAAATTGGGAAATCATCATCATCGTCCCCATCATCATCAAAGTCATCATCCATGACTTCAATTTCACGAGGAGCACTTCTTCTAGCACCATTTTGAACATTATTATAAAGAGGTTCTTTTGTTTTTTCGTTTTTATCAAAACCAGTAGCGATTACGGTAACGATAACTTCATCTGTTAAATTTTCATTGATAACAGAACCAAATATAGTATTGATATCTGTATTAGATGCAGCTCTTACTACTTCAGCAGCTTGTTCTGCTTCAAATAAAGTTAAATTTACGCCACCTGTTACATTAATAATAGCATTAGTTGCTCCTTGAATACTTGTCTCAAGAAGTGGAGAAGAAACAGCTTGTTGGGCAGCTTCTACTGCTCTATCTTCACCCATACCAATACCGATACCAATGATTGCTTTTCCTGAATTTTGCATTACTGCTTTTACATCAGCAAAGTCTAGGTTTACAAGTCCAACCACAGCGATTAAGTCAGAAATAGATTGAACACCACGGCGTAATACATTATCTACTTCTTTAAACGCTTCTAACATTGGAGTGGTTTTATCAATAATTTCTCTTAAACGATCATTTGGAATAACGATTAAGGTATCAACATGTTTTTTTAATTCATCTAAACCTCGTAAAGCATTTTCCATTCTACGTTTTCCTTCAAAGCCAAATGGTTTTGTAACGATTGCTACTGTTAATGCACCAAGTGTTTGCGCAATTTCAGCAATAACAGGAGAAGCACCAGTACCAGTTCCTCCACCCATACCGCAAGTTACGAAAATCATATCTGCTCCACTTAAGGCATCTTCTATTTCTTTTTTACTCTCAACTGCAGCTTCTCTTCCTACATCTGGATTAGCTCCTGCACCAAGTCCATCTGTAAGATTAGTTCCAATTTGAATCTTTACATCTGCTTTTGAATTATTTAAAACTTGCAAATCTGTATTTGCAACAATAAATTCTACTCCCTTTACTCCTGATTCAATCATTCTATTTACAGCGTTACATCCTGCTCCACCAACACCTATTACTTTTATTTTAGCAAGTTGGTCCATTTCTAAACTATTAAACATATACATCCTCCTTATTCGCCAGAAAAATAACTAAATACTTTACTAATAATATTATCATGTGAATTATTTAGTGTTTTTCCTTTTGTTGATATTAAATTATTTGCTTCTTTTTCACTTACCATAGAATAAGATAATCCCCTCAAGTCAAGCTTATTATGAAAATACTTAACAATTCCATAACTACTAGAATACATATTACTACGAATTCCCATAGTATTTATATCTAAAATAGAACATCTCCTATCAAAAACATTCTCTACTACATACTCAAAACCTGCTAGTTCACTTATTCCCCCTGTGATTATTATATAACTAATTTCACGGTTTGTTAAGATATTAATTTGTTTTTTAGCAAGTCTTAATAAATCTACTAATCTTGCTTCCACCACTTCTGATACTTCTAATTGATTCAAGGTAATATCATCACCATTTTTATTAGTTAATTCGATGGTATCATTAACATCAGAATATCTTGTATTACTAACAGCAAAGTTTTCTTTTAAAACCCTTGCTTGACTGCGTTTTAAATTATAGACATATGATAAATCTTTATCTATTAATTTGCTTCCACTATCAATCATTTCATCTTTTATCATAATTCCTTTATTAAAAATAGAAACTTCTGTCTTTGAGTAACCAATATTAATAATAGCAGAAACACTTTTATCAAAATCTATATTTCTTGCTTCGTAGTAATCTCCCATAATGCCATATGTAACATCTACTGGCGTAATGCCACAGTTTTTTAATAAATTTACAGTATTTCTAAAATTTTCTTTTGGTATCGAAGTAATAACTGCTTTTACAAATAAGCTTTCTCCTACCATACCTTTAGGATCTTTTACTGGTTCTTTATCATCGACTTGAAAAAAGATAGGCGTAATGGTAATTAACTCTTTGGTTTCATTTACTTTTCCTAAAACAGCATCTTGGAAAACATTATTAATATCAGTTGCTGATACCATTTTATTTTCATCTTCTACATTAACTTTTCCTTCTACTATATCAAAGTCTTTATCAATAGAAGGTACTGTTACTACTGCCTGATCTATCGTAATACCCAACATATCTTCTACTTCTTTTTTTGCTTTTTTTAAGTAAATACTTGCTTCTTCCATATCTGTAACAAGACCATTTTTGATACCCTTACATCTAGTATTAGAAGCAGCTAATACATGAAATTTATTATTTACTACTTCACATACTACTATCTTAATACTGAAACTACCTAAATCAATACCAGTATATATTTTTTTCATTCACTAGCTTCCTCCTTACTATTCTATAACTCATTATACAATAAAATAAAATTCTTGCAAAGAAAAAGAGAAAGAATTCCTATAAAATTTCTTTCTTTATTAATTTATTCGACCACGAATGGATTTGTTTTAGTACCATCACCTGAAGAAATTTGAGTATCAGCTGTTAGGTTTAAAACTGCACGAAGTTGAGGAGAATTATTGATAATGCTGCTATCTACTTGACTTGTTTTATCCACGTACCATACTTTGGCATAATAACCAGAAAAGCCGGCGGGGCTCATCGTCCACCAAGAAATAGATGAATTATATAAGTAATAATTACTATTATTTTGATTTCTATAACCACCTGCATAGACTACTTCATCATAAGTTAGTAATCCTACACTTGAACTAACTACACCTTTTCCATTACCATCACTACTACATTTAAAGTCTGGGGTATAACTTGTATAAGTAATCATGGTAGCATTTCCTGATGTCCAACTATCAGAATATTTTACTTTTGCTTGTTCACAATAGTAAGCTCCACTTGCTACATTTTTAGCTAAATCTGCTTTACTTCCGATATTTGTTTGATACCAACTTTCAAGTGTAATCTTAGCATTACTATTTGTATAATTTGAGTAAAACATATAACTGTAATTATTAGTATTAGAATTAAATTTTGTGTATTGATTATCATTGATTCCATCTTGCATGATAATCCTTATTGTTCCATCTTCATTTACTCTTACTATTCTCCATGTAAATCCAGCAAATGAAACATAATTATTTTCTACATTACCCCTAAAATAGTAAGTATGTTTACCTGTATTGGTAGCAGTTGATGCATATAATCCACTTGCATCTGTCGTATTATTACTTGAAGTAGTAAGGGTTGGCTCCTTTTGTATTACTGAATATTGTTTACCAAAAATTGAAACTGATTCAATCACACTAATTTTAATCTTATATTCATTAATTGTTTCTTTATTTTCACTAGTAACCGTAACTTTAAAATAATTATCTCCTGAATTTAAATCCAATGTTTTCTTAGTAGATAATCTTTTTATATTTGTATTATTTTCACTATAAGCTAAACTATCTATTCTTTCAACTGTTACTGTAGCATATTTGTTTTCGGTTTCAATGTCTAAGGTTGTACTTGTTGTTCCTTCCGGTAATGTTGTTTCATATTGATAATCTTTATTTTCTACTTTTGTTAATTCTGTATTATCTACAGATACGCTTTTAATATTTGCATTACTATAAGAATTTTGTTCTTCACTAGTTACTACTTTTCCATCAGCATAGACATTTACTGTTAGAGTAAATGTTTTATCATTCATTGAACCATCTGTAAAATCTGTATCATCTGATACCCACATTCTTAATCTAAAATTCTTTTCATAATTAGCTGTATTTGCTGGAACTGTTGCTTCATATAATATTCTTTCATCATATTTAGAAATATCTACTTTATCTGTTTGACTTAATTCTGAATATTTACTTAGTAATAATTCTTGTTCTGTACCATTTACTTCAGTTAGATATACTTTAACTGCACTATTAGCTAAAGTAGATCCTGTTTTCTTTCTAGCAGTTACCTGATAACCAATACTAGAATTCATTGAAATATTTGATGTTACTTTAAAATCAAATACTTTTCCTTCTCCTACTTGTACTTTACCTATACTATCTGCTACTGGGTAAGCTTCTGTTAAAGAAATTCCTTTTCCTACTCCACTTACTTCAGTATACAAAAATGTAATAGATCCTGTTTTAATCGTATTATCTGTTGTTCCTTCTTTTGCATAATTAAAGAATGCATAAGTTACTCCTACTGTTATTACTATTAAACTAATAATTCCTATTAATGTAATAATTATTTGTTTCTTCTTATTTTTCATTTTTTACTACTCCTATTCTGGTTTCTAAGTATATTACTTAAAAAGCATAGAAATAGGAGTTTTAACTAGTAAAATAAAGGTATTTCACAAATTAAATAAAAGATATTTTTATACTTTTTTTGAAATGTGAAATACTAAAAACAACCATATAATAAAAGGACAACAAGCTAAAACTCATAGTCCTTAATTAATATACTTAGTAACCTATTTTTTATTACATTTAAAGTATATCTTATTTTCTATCTTTAAACAAGTAGTAATTTTTAAAATTTAATTTACTTTTCCATTAAATACGATGTTTCTGAATAATAAAAGTATTTAATACTGATAATAAAGTAACCCCAACATCTGCAACTATTGCTAACCAAATAGATGGGTAACCAAATAGAGCTAATAGAAGAACAATAACTTTAACAGATATTGCTAAAAAGATATTCCATTTTACAACTTTCTTCGTTAAATTAGAAATCAAAATAGCCTTTCTAATACCTGAAATATCATCTTGCATTAAGACAACATCACTAGCTTCTATCGCAATATCACTACCAATTCCACCCATAGATACTCCAATAGATGCTAATTTAATAACAGGTGCATCATTCATACCATCACCTACAAACATTACTTTATTATCTAATGTAAGTTCTTCTACCTTTTTTACCTTATCTTGTGGAAGAAGAGATGCATAATATTCATCAATTCCTACCTTTTTAGATACCCCTTCCACTACCTTTTCATCATCACCTGATAATAATAAAATTCTTTTAATACCAAGTTTTTTCAAATTAGCTATCTCTCTTTTAGCATGCTTTTTAATCACATCACTAATTATCAAATAACCTAAATACTTGTTATCAGTAGCAATATGAATAACAGTTCCTGTACTTTTTACAACAGGCATGTCAATATTTTGTAAAGACATAAGTAAACTATTTCCTAAATAATAAGTAACGCCATCATATTTAGCTATAACACCTTTACCACTAACCTCTTTAAAGTTATTAACCTTTTTCTTATCAATCTTTTTTAGATAGCTAGCTGTAATTGATTTAGCAATTGGGTGATTACTAAAAGATTCTATATGAGCAGCTATTTTTAAAATATCAACTTTTTCTGAAGTAGTAAAAACTTTGGTAACTTCAAAATTACCTTCTGTAATGGTTCCTGTTTTATCAAAAGCTATTACATTAATATCTGTTAAACCATCTAGTTCATTGCTACCCTTTACTAAAACTTTTTCTCTACTACATCTACCAATTCCTTGAAAGAAACCAAGTGGTACTGAAATTACTAAAGCACAAGGACAACTCATAACTAAAAATACAAGAGCTTGATATAAACTTGTTTGAAAAGCCACATTAAAAAATAAAGGAATAATTGCTATTAGTATTGCTAAAACTACTACTACTGGCGTATAAACTCTAGAAAACTTAGTAATAAACTTTTCCGTTTTTGTTTTCTTATCATTAGAATGTTCCATTAAATCAATAATTTTACTAGCTGTACTTGTTTCATAAGTAGAAGTAGCTTTAATTCTAATAACACCTGATACATTTTCTACTCCACTTAAAACAGTATCATTAATACTAATCTTTCTTGGTACACTTTCTCCCGTTAAGCTTGCTGTATTAAGAAAACTCTCTCCTTCTACCACAACACCATCAAGAGGAACAATTTCACCTGGTAATACTTCAAAAATATCTCCTATTTTAGCATTCTTAGTAGCAACTAACTTCGTCTTATCATTTTTAATTAAATGAATAGTATCACTTCTTAAATCTAGTAATCCCGTAATATTTTTCTTAGTACGACTACTTGCAACATCAGATAAATACTCTCCTATTTGAAATAATAAAATAACTAAAACAGCTTCTAAATATTCACCAATACAAAAAGCTCCAATGGTAGCAATAATCATTAAAGTATCTTCATCAAAGAATTCTTTTTCTAAAATGTTGTGATAAGTATTAATATAAAGCTCATATGAAATAATGATATAACTAAGTAGTAAAATAATGACATATAAAATATGATAATCTTTTACTAAAAAAGATAATAAAAATAAAACGGTACTGATAATAATCTTTAATAAATCTTCATTGATATTAATTTTTTTCATTCTTCTCCTCCTTAATATGTTCAAGACCATATCTTAAAATAATTCTAATATGATCATCAGCTAGACTATATATAACAGTTTGCCCCTTTTTATCAGTTTTTACTACATTAAAATAACGAAGCATCTGTAATTGATGTGATATTGCCGACTGACTAACCATCAATTTATCAGCTATTTCACTTACACAGCATTCTTGTTCTGTTAATAATTCCAAAATACGAATTCTAGTAGCATCAGCAAAAATCTTAAAAAAGTCACCTAGTTCTGTTAATAATTCCTTATTCTCCATAATAGTATATGTCCTCTCTTTTCATACATGAGTATTTGTTCATATATTCATAATACATCAAATAAAAAAAGAAGTCAACTACTCTTTTGGTAAATCTCCTTCTAAATTTAAATCCCTAGTATGTTTACATTTACGCTTTTCTTCTGGTAATGTTTCAACCCATTTCTTACCATTCCATTTTTTTAAACAATTAGGTCCATACCACTTCTTTAAAATCTTTTCTATATTATGATAAGAATAAAATTTTCTACCCTCGAAGTCATACTCCTTAACAGGATAAACATCTTCTTTTAAGAAAACTGGTTCATGTAAAAATTTCTCCCAAGGTACTGATACCGGTTGTGAAACAAGTTTACTATTTTTGTGCCATTTCATACATTTTTTACTAAACCAATAAACAAAGCTTTTAAATAAAATCGGATTAATATGTAAGTTATCTAATAACACAATAAAAATCATATTGATTTTTACTATCGTTCTTTCTACTTCGTCAACAAATTTATTTTCAGCTATTCCTCCATATGGTATTACATCAACAAAAACGCCATTACCTTTTTTGCATCTATTTTTTAGTAAAAAATTAACTTCCTCAATATAAGTACCTTTTTTTCTAACTTTCATCCAAGGACCAGATATTGTGTTATAGCGTTTATCCGTTTCATAACAGTCAAAGTAAAACTTATCACTTAAATCCTTTTTCATAGCTTCAATAAACTTAGGCCAATCATCGATAGAAACTGAAATATCCATATCATCGTCCCAGGGAATAAAGCCACCATAATTAACACAACCTAAACAACTTCCAGCAATTAAAAAAAATTGAATATTATTTTTTCTACAAACTCTATCAATTTCGTCCATAATACTTAAAACTTCTAGCTGCAGCTTTCTAACAGGTATCTTTTCATGATTTTTAGTTTCAATTAAATACTCATCTTTATTTTCAATATAATTATTAGCCATATTTACTCCTTTATTTCACTATATAAATCTTTTAAATAAGAAACCATCATCATTCTAGTTTCTTTATCCATATTTTTCGTTTCTTTTAAAATTTTAATCATACTACTAAGTTTAGCTTGTCTGATTTCATTTAAATCATGAATATCAGCTTTCTTTAAAATACTAAATAGATTATTAGTAAACTGTTCTCTTTTTTCATCATTTAACTGATTTAACCAATTGATAATGCCTTTTTCAACTTTTTTACTAAAGTCACTAAGTTCAGCTCTTTTTAGTTTATTTTTCTCTATAATCCAAGAAGTAGCATCATGTTGCATAAATAATTTGTTTTTACTATCAACTACAATATAGTTAGTAGAGTGTCTTAAAAGCATTCCTACAAAGCTAGATTTTGGAACATAACTGCGTAGTTTTGGTAATATTTTTTGGTATCTGCTAGACTCAAATTCATGTTTTCTAAGGCCTGGCCCATCATGTGAAAATACTAACTTAATTTTATTACGAACACTATTTTTACAGAACATAGAAGAAACCAAAGCTAGATTTCCACCTTTAGAGTGTCCTCCTACATAAATTTTTGGACCAAATAAACCAGTTACTTCATTTAAATATTGAATTGCTTCTTTTTGAGCACTAGTAGGAAAAAGGTAACTAAACATAAAGTCTTCTCTCCAACCACTGATATAACCATCAGTACCTTCAAAAGAAACATATACTTCTTTAGTAGGCATTTCTATACACATGGCACCAAATTGCATATCAAAAGTTACTTTATAACGATAATGATACAATTTTAAGTTTTGAAATCTCTTAGTTTTAGCAAGTTTTCCAATTAAGTGACTAGCATTTTTAACAGCTAAAATGTTTTGATTCATTTCTTTTACAGTATATTTTTTAGAAAATAAGGTAGAAGCATCTTTTAATAATATTTTTTCTTTTTTTGATTCTGGCACAATATCTAGTAAATTAGCATAAGAAAGAAGTGAAAAAATAATGGCATCTACTTCATTGAATTCTTCTTCTTGAAAAGTATAATTTCCATATTCTTTTAAATAAGTATCGATTGTTCCCATAGTATCAACTCCACTCTACTACCATTATATCAATAAAAAGTAAAAGAGCCTAGTATTTTTATCTAAGCTCTTGCTTCTATTAGTTTAATTTTTGACCACAGTTACTACAAAAATTACCACCAGTTGTCTTAGTACCACAGTTTGGACAGAAATTAGGAATATTTGTTTTTACTTCTTCTTTTGTATCTGTTTCTTCATTTGTATCTAGTACTTCTTCACTAGTATTAGATGAAGCAATAGATACTTCAGTATTAGCTTGTGGTTGTTGATGATTAAAAATTGTACCTGGTTCTGGTTGATTATTGACTGGAGCTTGATAAGTACCGCCTACATTTTGATTTACAGATGCCATCATATTTGCTCCTATTTGATTAGCCATATTCATACCCATAAATCCAACCATAGCTCCTCCTTCATTTCCAGCAGCTGTTTCCATAGCTTTTGCAGAAGATTGAGCCATAAGTCCTGACTGTAAATTAGGATTAGAGAAAATAGTAGCATCATCAATTCTAGAAACTCTTTTCATTGATTCTTCAGTTAAATTGATATCAGCAATTGCTACATCAGTAATCTCAAGACCATATTGTTGATGCCAAGATTCATCTAAAATAATATTCATTTCATTAGAAATATCGCCACCATACATCCCAATATCACCAAATGAAACTTTATGCTTTCTCATAACAATAGTAAGAGCTTGTGTAATTTGTTCTACAAATTTACTTTTTAATTGTCCCCCTACTACTTCTTCATAAGTAACAGTATCTTTACTATTAGCACCAATTACATTTTGTACTAAAATGATAGGATCTTTTACTTGAAAAGCATATTCTCCAAAGAAAGTAACTTCTAACATTCCATATTTTTCATCAGTAATTTTCTTAGGTTGTGGAGAGCCAAATTTATTACCTGTAATATTAAGTAAATTAACATAGTATACTCTTTGATCAGTTGGAGCCATACCACCATAAGTGAAACGCTTACCAATTGTTTTAAAAGTATCTCCTATTCCTTTAAAAAAGCCACCAGTAAAAATACTAGGTTCACTTCCACTATCCCAAATATATTCTCCAGCTTCTGCTGAAAATTCTTTAATAGCACCATTTTCAATTAGCATCATAGCCATACCTTGAGGTACTACAATTTTACTACCATTAGAAATTACGCCCTCTGTTGGATTAGTATTTCCACTACCGTGTTTTACTACTCCTCTTTGAATTAATACATTTTTTTCTATTTCTGGGCATACCACCATTTCTTTAAACTGATCACCAAAACTTGATGATACACCTTGCGTAAACGCTTTTAATAATCCCATATAAATCTCCTTTATTTATTTTTGAATAGATTGTTTGCATACTACTAATATGAATAATGAAAACTTTTATTTGATAGAATGAATATCACTTAATACCCAATCATGTTCTCCCGTAGTAATTACACTATCACAGTATTCACATTGACCTGATGAAGTAATTTCTGTTGGAGCTCCACAATTAGGACAGTTTGTAGTAGATTTGTTACTAGTTCCTGCTTTAGTTAAAACACCCTTTTTACGATTAAATGTCATTAGGTATTTCATATACCAATCTTTATTAGGATTGCTTTCTAATACTTTTTTCGTCTTTTCATCAATTACATAATCTCTCATCACAGCATGTAGTTCAACAACCAATACTTCTTTATCACCATCTTGTCTAAATTCTCTTAAGGTAGCATTCGAAATATTTATTTTTTCTACTACATTGATTTTATGATTCTTAATGTACTCATTTAATTGACTATTATGAATATTAAATAATTCATTACTTTCAAAAGGACGAATAACTTTCCAGTTTCTATCAGTCCAAGCCTGTTGTATTTTCAAAAATACTTCCCTTGACCAAGCTAAGAAATTGTCACTTGAAAACTCAGGGTCGATTTGTCTAATTTGTTCTGATACACTAATAGTATTATCAACAATTTGATTAAAAGATTCTGAACAATTACTAGTAATGGTACTATTAATACTATTCTGAATATTTTTTAGTTTACCTGTTTTCTTTAAATAGCCAAAAACAATAAGCAATATAATACATAAAATAATACCTGGAAGTGGTCCAAACATTTCAAATAAGAAATAAATAATCCAGTTTAGTAGATAACTATCTCCATCACTAGAACTACTTGATGAGCTACTAGTATCATATCTATTATTATTACCAGCATCAGCAAATACTGTTGGTGATAAAGATAGCACTAACGCAAATACCAAAACAAATAGAAAGCAAATTCCTATTATTTTTAAAATAGTCTTACTTTGAGGTTTTTGTTTCATAACACCCTCCTTTTCTATTGTATGCAAAACCTCATACTATTCTGCTTTCATTATAACATAAGATTTTTGAAAATAGAAAAAAACATAAGAAAAAAGATTCTAGTTACCTAAAATCTTTTTATTCCTGAAAACCGTATTCTTTTAATTTAGCTAATGTAATAGGTCCAATATTACCATCTGCTAGTAGACCGGTTCTTTTTTGAAACTCTGTAATACTTGCTTTAATGTACTTACCATAGTAACTGCCTAATGCTTTTTTAGAAGTATAAGCTGGAAAATTTTTTTTCATAAATAGAGCTATTTTGTTAACATTATCACCACTATCTCCTAAAGTTAAATAACCTTTAGAGCCTAAAAATGATGTAGTTCTTTCTTCTTTAGGTTTATCCTTAAATGTTAAATCGTTAGTAGATAAGATATTCGTAAATTCTTTATCAATAAACATAACTTCTTCTGGTTTTAAACAATAACCTTTAGATACCCATTTACCATTACTATTTTGAATAAAACCGTTACCACAACCTCGTAATGCATTTCCACATACTAAATGTAAATGATTAGCAGTAGCACCATCTACTCCTTCTTCACAAATAGGACTACCCATTTTCACAATAGAACCAACTTTTAAATTTTTGATATAAGGATCAGAATCATTCCAATGTGTAAGCACGATAAACGGCTTCATAATGCCACTTGGTGTATCACACTCTTCTGTTGCAACTAACCAAATGGTATTGGTAGTTGAATTACCAATTCCTTTAATAGCTACTACTTCCATATCAACAGTAGCATAATATGGTTCTCTACCTGCATCAATACCCGCAATATCTATTGGGTAATCTGCATAATCTTTACTTTGATACCAATGAGGTTTATGAGATACTGTACCGTTATAACTTTGAGTAATTCTCATATTTTTCATACCAAAACTAAAGGCTTTCAATAAAATCACCATCTTTTTGTAATCCTTGGTTAAATCCATTTACTACTGCTTCAATCATCATATCCATTTCAAGTTCTGTAATAACAATTCCTTTTTCATTCAGCATTAAAATAATATTTTCTTTTGCTTTTTCTTTTCTTGTAGGGCCATCTAAATCTTTATAGAGCTGTTCTATAGCATTCACAACTGTTTTTACTATTTTTTGTTTTTCTAAAGCATTGATATGTTCTTCATATTTTTTCTTAAATCTAGTAGCAATATAAGTAGCAAATGCTGTTAGAAAAGTAACTACAATTTCTAAAATATTAGATTGTATTAATTCCCACATAATTACACCTCCTACTACTATATATGGTTATAAAAAAAATAAGGCCATAATAGGGGCCCTATTTTATTAAGATATCGAATAAATTTGGTTAGTGAAAGATTTTAATTATATTATTAATTATTTTTGCAGTTGTTTTTCTTTATGATTAGGCTGATAGTTTTCATAGTAATTGCATAAAGAATTATAAAGTTCCATAAATCTAAAGTTAAAAGGATCATAAGTACTACCACTATTTCTAAAACGAATAGCATAAGTTAAATAAAAACCATTTTCTGGTTTATTCTTAATAAACTCTAATTTTATTTGGTTATTATCAGTCTTAGAAATATTTAAAATACTAGAAGTATCTGCATCTTCTTCATCAGAGTGCCATGAAATAACTTTATCATGTACTAATGGAAATGGACGATAAGAATCCTTTTTCTCTTGATATTCTTTTTCGTAGGTATCTATTTCATCATACGGACTATATTTGGTAATCTTTTCATATAAATTCAAAAAAGCATCATATAGAAAGCCATCTTCTTCACTAATTACAAATTCTAAAGGTTCACGATTTGTAATTAATTTCATTCTATCCATATCAGGTTGAAAATATAAATCAAGATTACCTCCAAATAAAATATTAAAGGTATTACCATTCTGTGTTAATTTTAAACGTTTGCCAAATGCATTATTTAAAAATTCTATGTTCATCATAAAGCCCCCAAAACCTATATAATAAATTTTTATCAAAATAATGGTGTCCCAGACGAGAATCGAACTCGTATCTAAGCTTTAGGAGAGCCTTGTTCTATCCGTTGAACTACCAGGACAAATAATATATATTATTATAACGAATACAAAAGAAAAAAACAATCAAAATTATCTAAGATTGTTTACTAAAACCATAATTAAAAAACACATAGCAGTTGACAATTGTCTACGAACAACCGTTGTTTTTTCATAGATTGATGCAAAATCATCTACAATATCAACTAACCAACTTTCAAAGTATTTTGGTACATGCTTACCTATTGGAAACATATGAGATACTATAATATCTTCTTCTAAACTAGATAATTCAAAATACTTTTTAGCATTCTCTAAAGCATATTCAGGATGATAAATCAAAGTATAAGCTTTTTCTTTTTTTGTTGCATTTTGATTATCTTCTAAAAAGAAATCATGAAGAAGAGCAGCTCTAGCTACTTTATTAGTATCTAATCTAAATAACTTAGCTAATTGATATGAATGATAAGAAACACGAATCGAATGTTCTAAACGATTTCCCTCATGATGCATAATGTGTTCCATTTTCTGAAATTCATCATTTTCTAATATATCATAAACTTTATTAAGATATTCTCTATCTTCATAGTATTTTTTCATGAATAATAACACCTCAGTAATTAAAATCTAATTTTACTATTCAACATAATATCATAATTATTCTTTTTTCGCAAGTAGCAAAAAGAGGACAAAAAGTCCCCTAATCTATATCAAAACGCATATTCTGCGTCCTAATATATATTATGGTAAATAAATTAAAAAAGTTACTATTTTCTTGAAGTTATAAGAATTTATCATTTATTTAATAATCTTTTAATTTCAGAGTTTATATTATTAAATAGGCATAGATTTATTTAGGTAAACAAAATTTATTTTTAGTATCTTATATTCTTTCATATTCATTTATTCTTAGTTTTTCCTTTAACTGTACAATTGATAGATTATTTAATTTAGGTATCTTGGCATAATATGAAATTTATTATCGTCAAACCAAAAAATCTCGCAATAATGACTCTAGCTTAATTTAGCAGACACTGTCTGCCATTTTTGAAATATTTTAGTTTACAAGAAATGTAATAATTTTTCTTTAAACCATTAATTAAATATTACTTTTTCTACTTACTAAATAATAGTTTCCTTCCATATGATTATAGTCCTCATGTGATGATATAATGTTTATGAAAAAACTGTGATTTTAATAAGTACTGCTTTTTCTTCTTTCAATTTTAAATTGCTCATCATAATAATCAAACATCTTATATATTAAATTGTTACCATACTCTTGTATACTCAAAAAATCATACATAAGTTGTCTAAATTTTTCTGTACTTAATATTTCATTTAAATATTTGATAGATAAGTAACTTAAATCATACCCATTATATTCATCACTACAGAATGAATTACCATGTTCTAAATCATTTAAATTTGGTATTGTTTTAGTTTCCCCTTTTACCTTTAAATAAAAATTTTTAAATTTTTCTTCATCAATATATTTATCTTTTTCTCCAGACATTAATTGTGCCATACCTTCATCATACCAAACTATTCTTTTTGAATAGTCATTTTTCAATATATATTTCGTATATAATATGTGAAATAATTCATGACTTGCTGTATATAATCTTTTTAATTGGGTATCAGGTTCGACATAAGCATTAATCATACCATCATCATAAGTGCCATTTGCATATTTGGGTAATGACTTTCTTTCACCTCTAATCTTATATATAAATTTTCTAAATTCTTCTAAATTATCAAAATAATTTACGATAATTTTTTCATCTAACTCAATATTGAATAATTCTTTATATTCAATAATCTTATCTTGTAATAGTTTGACTGTCTCATTAGATAATTCTTGCAAACTATTTGAATAATTGATTTTACATAAATTTGTTTCAAGTACTTTTGACATAATAATCAACTCCTACTCCTATTATATTAATTCATACTCTCTAGCAATTATTCTATCATCAGAACAATATTTTATAACATATTCATTATCTTGCTTACAAATAATTATACCTATAGTTTTATTTTGAAATTCTTTCTTTAAATTTTTATCAATATAATTCATATATACTTCAATTTGACCTATATGTTCCTTTTTTAACTCACATACTTTTAATTCTACTACTACATAACAGTTATATTCAATATTAAACAACAGCAAATCAATATAATTATATCTGTTATTATATTTAATTCTATATTCATTACCTACATAGGAAAAACCATACCCTAATTGTGATAAAAAATCATCTAAGTTATTTAATATTAATTCTTTTAATGCATATTCGCTAAATTTATTATATTTTTTATTGTCTTTAACTAAAATTGGATTAGGGACAGTGTCACTTATATTAATACATTTTGATTCAATAATTTTATTTTTATATTCATCTGATAATCTATTATATTCTTTACTTTTAATTTTTTCATGAAGACCTCTTCTAGTCAAATTATTTTGTTCACTTATATTTATGTAGTATTTTATTTCATCAACATTCTTTAAAACTAATAATTCTCTAAAATGACTCCAACTCAATTTTGAACCCAATGGGTTCAATTTTATTTCATTAAATATTTCATAGAATTTTCTCATTCCATATAAAGTTCTCTCATTATATTTTTTTCCAACATCAACCATTAGCTTAGTAGCAAATTGTTTAATAATACTTTTACCATATTCTTTACCTGCTTCATGTAATAGTTTTCCTGTTTCAAAATAAACTTTAACTTTATTCCTATCTTTTGAATAATCTTTTGCTTTATCATATAATTCACTTCTTATCAAATTACTCTTTATTTCATTATAATAATTCATATCTTACTCCTTTCTATGGACTACAAGTCCTGATTTTATATTTATTTTTCTTTAACTGAATCTCAATGCTCCCATTAATATCAGTCCTATAAATTTTAGTATCTTTCAAAATATCTAATACTGAATCTTTAGGGTGACCATAGCGATTATCTTTACCAACACTAATCAAACTATATTTAGGACTAATTTTACTAATAAACTCTTTACTAGAAGAAGTATTAGAACCATGATGCCCTACTTTTAAAAAATCTATATTCTGTAAATTATAATTAACTAAAATATCACTTTCTCTTTTTTTACTTGCATCTCCCATTAAAAGAAACTGAAAATTAAAATAAGAAAAATATAATACATTAGAGTTATCATTTTCATTATCGTATAATTTAGTATTCAGAAAAGATAACTGTAAATTTCCAAATCCCACTCTTTTAACATTCTGATAATATTTAATCTTTCTTTGTTCTAATAATTTTATAAGTGATAATTCCAAATCATTATAAGAATCAGGATTAAAAATAACCTGTGATACTGAAAAATCCCTAACTAAATTATTTGCTTCTTTCATATGATCAGTATCACCATGCGTAAGAATTAAATAATCTAATTTTCTAATGCCATATGATTTTAATAATGGAATCAATGTTTTTTCTGCAATAGTTTTAGTTTTTCTTATCTGCCACTTTTCTCTTTTATATTCAATTTTTCCACCTGTATCTACCAATAAAGTATGATTATTAGAGTGAATAAGTAAGCTATCTCCTTGTCCTACATCTATCATAATAAAAAAAGTCTGTGGAAACAAAAATAAATAAAAATACTGATAACTAAGTAATAAAATAATTCCTAAACTACCAATTTTTTTATAATCATATCGAAACAAAAGTAAAAAGAAATAGTAAAAAAGAATCCATACCAAATGTGGTTTTCTAAAAATTAATAAAAAAGAAAGATGATTACTAAAAAACAAAGATAAAGTTTCCATAAATTGAGTAAGAAATGAAAAAACACTATCAAGAAAAGGCAAAAGAAAAGTCAAAAAAGAAAGAGGAAATATTATAAATGATACCAATGGTACAAAAACCAAATTCAATAAAATACTAAAAAGATTCACTTGATAAAAATAAAAAATTGAAATTGGAAGACTAACTAAAAAGCTAAAAAAAGATATTTGAAATAATCCTTTTAGGTAAGAATCTTGATTTAGTTTCTTTTGAAATAAAATGAGGTAAAAGCTAATAAGAAAAGAATATTCAAAGCCCACATCAAATAAAATATTAGGATTATTTATTACCAATAAACAAAAAGTAATCAAAAGTAGCTGCAAAGTAGAAATTTTTAAATCAAATACTTTATTTATGCTAATAAGAGAAAACAGTATAACTGCTCTACTAATAGATGGTGTATTTCCAGATAGAATCATATAAAAAAGTAAAAAAATAATGACCGAAAGATATTGAATCAAAGTAGAAAAACGAATTTTTTTGAAAAGAAGTAATAACATTCCACTTAAAAAAGAAACATGCATTCCTGATATAGCTAATAAATGACTAACACCATTTTTTTGATAAGTAGCTAATATATCATCATCTATTTTACTCGTATCACCTAATAGAAAAGCCTGTAAATAACTACTGCTTTGGTATTTAGAAATATGATGATTTATTTTATTTTTTAACTGATATAATAAATTTTTACTAGAATCTATTTTTTGAATCGTGATTATTTCTACTAAATAATAGATTTCTTTTCTTTCCAAATACTCTTTATAATTGAACAGGTTAAAAACACTATTTTTACTAGGTAAAACTAAATTACCTTCGAAATAAATAGTATCACCTAATGAATAAGTAACTAAAAAGGAATCTTTTTCTTCTTCAGTTAAAAAGAAGTAACTTCCAATTAGCTTTTCTTTTCCCATTATCTCTAATGATAACATTCCACCTGATACTTCTATATTCATAATTGTTCCTGTGAAAGTAGTTTCACTACCAGTATATTTGCTAGAATGGGGACTTAGAAAAAAGTGAATACAAACTAAGAAAGTTATTGCTAGTAAAAGGAAACAAAACCATTTAGATGGTAATATTATCTTTAATTTTTTCAAACATTTTATCTCCAATACCTTTTACATTTTTAATTTCTTCAATTGTTTTAAACCCACCATTTTGATTACGATATTCTATAATTAAGTTAGCTTTACTCTCACCTATTCCCGTTAAAGTTAATAATTCTTCTTTTGTGGCATGATTCAGTGATATTTTAGTATTAGTATTAGAACTACTACTAGTAGAATTATCTTCAACCACAATCTTTTCAGAAGTAACGCAGGCATTATTTTTAATAATAGTTTGATTCTCACACTTTTCTTCCTTTTTCTTTACTTCTTCCTTTATAGAACTAAAGCTTTTAACTTCATCTTTAGAATAAACAATAATTACCATTTCGTCTTCTAAGACTTTACTTAAATTTAAAACAGAAGTATCTGCACTTTCTAAAGCACCACCTGAAGCTAAAATTGCATCTTGAACTCTACTGTTACAAGAAAGTTGATATAAGCCTGGTTGGTTTACTTGTCCTTTCACATCTACCATGACAGTACATTCTTGACTTGGGGTTTCTTCTTCTAATTTCTCATCTTTCGTATTTTCTTTTTCTAATTCTATTTTAGAATCCAAACTATTAGTTTCTTTAATATTTAGAAAATAAAGAAATCCACCTCCTAATAATAAGATTAAAATAGCCAAAGCTACTAGAACATAAAATTTATGCTCATTCAAAAATAATTTTATTTCATTTAATTTTTCCATAAAAAAATAACCTCCTATAGAGATTATTTATAAAACTTTGAAATTTACTTCTTTTTTTCCAATTTTTTTAAATTTTTTTCTTTATAAAAGCAATTTTCTACATTAATTCGCTGTACAAAGGTAAGTGCAAACACCAAACACATGGCGAAACTTCCACCATAACTCATAAATGGTAGTGGTACTCCTGTCATTGGCATAATACCAAAAATACCACCTAAATTGACAAAAATATGTAAAATAATGTAGACAGCTACTCCCATACATATCAAAAATCCTCTTGTATTATGACTATCTCTTCCTATTTTTATAATTCTTCCAATTAATAGATAATATAAAAACAAAATAATAATACACCCAAGATAACCTAATTCTTCCATAATAATAGCAAAAATAAAATCGGTATGTGCTTCTGGTAAATATAAGTATTTCTGCGTACTATTTCCAAGACCAACTCCTAATAGTTTTCCATTATTAATCGCAATATAACCGTTACATACTTGATTTCCCTTTCCATAGAATTTTTCAGTGCTACAAGGATTCGAAAAATCAAATCTTTCTTTTTGTCTTTCTGTTAATAGACTACTTCCACCACCAACTAAAACTAATGACATAATAACGATTCCACCCATAATAATCCATAAAACTTTATTCCTAATTTCTTTAGATATAGGTGCCATAAAGAAAATAGTAGCTACAATAATAGAATAAATAATAGTAGTACCCAAGTCTGGTTGTGCAAAAATAAGTCCAGCAATAACGACAGATATTAATATTGGATAAAGCACTGTTCCATATTTATTTAAATGTTCTTGATGTTTATCATAATAACACGATAACCAAATAATAATAATAATCTTTGCAAACTCACTAGGCTGAATCGAGAAAAAGCCTAAGTCAATCCAACTAATTGCTTTATTTTTTAAAGAGCCATACATTAATAACAGTGTTAAAGTAACCCCAATTGCATAAACGGCTAAGGTAGCAATAATATGATAACTTTTACTATAAAATTGAATTAAAAATAAACTAGCAATCAGACTAACTATTAAAAAAATAGACTGCTTTAAAAAATAACGATAAGGACTAGCAGAATATTTCATAAATGCCGTAATGTTAGAGGCAGAAAAAATCATAATAAGTCCAAATACAAATAAAATAGCTGAAATTATCAAGAGTGGCTTATCTATATTTTTTAAAATTCGTTTCAGTTGCACTTTATCACCCCTATCTTTATAGGATTATCATAACACAAAATAAATTGTTTTAAAAGAAATATGCCAATAAATTAAAATACTAGACATTTATAATAACATTATTACCTTATTAGGAATATTTTATATTAGATAATAAAAAAGGAGGGAAAGTTATGTATAATTACGGAGGCTCTTTCGGTTCTAGCTGTGGTTGTGGCAGTTATTCTGCTCCAGCATATACTCCATATTATCCATACAGTGGATACACCAACAATAATTCCAACTATGCAATCGTATTAGTATTATTTATTCTATTAGTAATCGTGATTGGTTCTAGATTTACACGTTAATATTCTGTTAAAAGATAGGTAATCTATCTTTTTTCATGATATTTTTTGTGGTTGTTAGTTTTAGTAATCAGTTAAAATATGAAATTAAATCATGCAACACAAAAAAAGTAAAATTTAAATAATTAGTTTCGTATTTTTATCTAAATGATTTTAGCTAAAAAAATTCAGAAACTAGAAAAATATTTTTTCTTCACAAAAACTAGAAAAAGTGATAAAATACAGACAGATGAAAAGAAGTGGTGATAATTATGTTAAAAACAAAAGATATATTAGATGAAAAAGATAAACGATTACATCAAGTAAGTGCAGAAGTTACCTTTCCTCTTACTGATACAGATAAAAAAAATATTGATTTAATGGAAGAATATTTAGTAAATAGTCAAATTGAAGAAAAAGCTAAAAAATATGACTTAAGACCTGGTATGGGTATGGCTGCCGTTCAAATAGGTGTATTAAAGCGTTATATCGTAATTGTTCAAGAAGTAGAAGAAGGATTTGATTCTTATATCGTTATAAATCCAAAAATTGTTTCAAACTCAACAGAAATGATTTATGTTGAAGATGGTGAAGGCTGTTTAAGTGTTAACCGTGAATGTGAAGGAATTGTACCAAGATATGCTAGAGTTACCGTAGACGGTTATGATATGGAAGGTAATAAAATCAAAATAAGAGCACGAGAAGAATTAGCAATTGCTTTCCAACATGAAATAGATCACCTAAATGGAATTTTATTTGTTGATAAAATAGACAGCAAAAATCCATATAAAAATATGGATAAATACCGACCAATATAAGAAATAAAACATTTATCATGCAAAGTAGCTATAAAGATTAGCTACTTTTTATTTTGCTAGTATTAAAAACAGAAACTAACTGGAAGTATAATTTTTACAGTTGTCCCCTCCCCTAATTTAGAAAAATATTTTATAAATCCTTGATGTAATTTAATAATTTCCTGAGACATACATACCCCAATTCCATTACCTTTAGACTTAGCGGTATAAAAAAGCTCTCCTATTTTATTTAAATCTTTTTTATCAATACCATCACCATTATCTTGAATTAATATTTCAACTTTTTCATTATGGACATGTAAACTAATTTTAATTTTATTAGCATGAGCCTCATAAGCATTCTTAATCATATTTACAAAAACTTGTTTTAATCTGTCATAATCTCCATCTATTAAAATTTCATCATCAACATCTGTTAATTCTAAAAAAATATTTTGATTATTCAAAATAGTGTCCATAGTAGCTTTCGTATCTTCTAAAAGTAAAGATAAATCCATTAATTCTTTTTCAACCGTTAAACGCTTTAAATTTAAAAAGTCGTCCATGATTCTTAAAGCTCTAGTCATTTCACTGCGAACAATAGGAATATACTTATTTACCTTTTCTTTTTGATTAGTATCGATCATATCTAAATAACCTTTACAAACAGCAATTGGATTTTTTACTTCATGAGCAATTTGAAAAATTAAAGTGTCATCATTCTTTTCAATTTCGAATTCTTTCAAATAAGTATATGAAAATTTTAACATTACATAAAAATATAAAAGTGAAAATACTAAACAACTAATTTCAAAATTATTATGTGAATAAGATACAAAGTAAACAAAACTAGTAAAAAAAGCTTTTATTAATAAAAAGCAGGTAGAAACATCTTTCTTATTCATACTACTATCAATTAAAAAGTAACCTAAGTAAATAAAATAATAATAAAATGGTATCTTTAGACACATACTAAAAAAAATAACATTTACCATTGATAATAAAAAAGCATCTTTTCTTTTTTTTAGAAAATACCCTAAAAAACATGGTAAGTCTAAAAAAATAAGAACTATTTTATAATTACTAAAGATAACGAAAATTGCCTGTATAAAAATTAAATACAATAGTACTAGAAACTTTTTACTTAGTTTTTTGCTTAGTTCTTTATGATTAGAAAAATATTGATACAACATACAACTACTAATAACTGTTAACAAAATTAATAAAACAGATTGAAAAAAATACATATAATAGCCTTCTTTCTGATACTATTATATGTATTTATATTGTCGATAAATGTCGAATTTTATCAAATAGCGACGATTTATGTTATTTTAAGTTGTCGATATACTTCTTAAGTTGTTTACTTTCAGAGCCTAAGATTATCTTTAATTGATTATCAATTTCCACAATTCCTTTAGCTCCAAGTTTTTGAATAGCTTCTTTATTTACTAAGCTAACATCTTTTAAAGTTACTTTAAATCTAGATAAACTAGTTTCAGTAGATAGAATATTATCTTTACCACCTAAGTATTCTACTAATTTATTAAGTTCTAAATGAGCATCTTTTTTCATTGACTTTAAAACCGCTAATAAAATTATTAAAAATACTACTAAAATAACTCCATACTGTATATAATCCATTTTTATCACCAATAACATTATATAATAGAAAATAGGAAAAGAAAAGCATTTTGTGACTAGAGATTTTTGTCTTTATGTTCCTCCTGAAATTTCAAAGTAAATTCTACCCCTGTTGCATTTAACTTGACTCTTTCTCCCAAAGTAAATTCTATGGGATGTGCATTTACTTTACTATTTTACCTTTTTTCTAATCAATGATGAATTTTTTTCATTACTTTTTTAGAAGCATACTGAATAGAACGAATAATTCCATTTGTAAACAAACCTTTTAAAGTTTGTTTAGAACTTTCTTTTTTATTTAATTCTGTAAAATAAGAAATTATTTTATCTCTCACTACTTGTAGATCTTTTTCATTTTCCAAATATTCTAATAATCCACTTGGCAGAAGTGAAATATCTTTTATGATTTTTTCTCTAGCAATTTCAATCTTTTCATCTTTTAAGATTTTAAAATAAGGACACTCTTTTCCATAGATTTCATTTAAACTATCATAACTACCTTCCACAATATTTAAAACCTTACGTGGATTTTCTGCAAATTTCATTCTAGTATCACCTAGATATGACAACCCACAAATTCCAGTATAAACATCTATTAATTTATTACGATTCATTGGTAAAGTAAGAAGTGCTACTAATAATACTGCATTTCTATTTTCTTCATTAGCTACTTCTATTTCTTTTGAATCGATAATAGGTAATATTCTTTTTTGAAATCTTCCAGGTAAATAAAAACTATTCCAAGTTTCTAAATATGATACTAAATCATTCTTTTCAATAGTACCATATTTATAAATACTTCCATCTTCTTTAATATTGCTTAAGTAAGTAATACCAGTTAATCCTTTTAATTTAGAAACACTAGCATATTTAAAAAATAATTTTCCAGTAAATGAATAATCCCCAGGATTTTTTTTCATGTTTTCTAAATGCCATTTTTTTAAATCATCTACTACCAAAATCAAATCTATTTGAGGTTTGTCTTTATCAGTATAACCACTTTGTTTAAAAATACCAGATCCATATCCATAAGCTGCTACCACCTTTGGCCTATTTTTGACAAACTTTTTTATATTTTGTGTATTTTCCATTTTAAACTCCCTTTAATCTTCTCCTAAAAATAATACATACATATCTTTTTTAGATTTAAAACTCTGCAATAAATTGTAGGCATCACTAATATCGTTTACAATAAATAATTTTTCTTTATTATAACCACTTTCTTGTATTCCTTCAAAAACTAATCTAGATTTCTTTTCATCAACTAAAATAATGTAATCACTAATATCAGCTATTCTATTACCAAGCATATGATTAAATTCTTTTATATTTCCATCTATTTCATTCATTTCTTTTGTAACAACAACCTTTGTACCAGGCATCATTTTTAGTGTATCTAAGGCATCTTTTACGCCAATAGTGGAAACCGAAAAATCTTTCATTTGATACATATAACCATAATCTGTAAGTTCTAATCTTGTAGAAGTATTTTTTACTTTACTTACTCCTAGTTGTAAATCCTGAATAGAAATTTTAAGTTCTTTTCCTAACGCAATACCAGTTAATATGTTATAAATATTTAATTTACCTAATAATTTTGTCTCAAATTGATAAGACTTATCTCCATCTTTAAACTTAACTTCAAACTTAGTACCTTGATAATCATACTTAATATTAAGAGCTCTAATATCAGCATTTTCATTTTCAATTCCTATCCATATCTTTTTACATTTACTCTTAATTTGGTAAGAAGACTGCTTTTTATCATCTATATTTAAAATAGCTACTCCATCACTAGGTAAGTTATCTATTAATTCAAATTTAGTTTCTAAAATATTTTGAGGACTACCAAAAGTATCTAAATGATTTAGACCGATTCTAGTTAAAACACCATATTTTGGTTTGACCATATCACATAAAGATTTAATGTCACCCATTCTAGAAGCACCCATTTCAGCAATAAATATATCATCAAATCTATCTAAATAATTATTAATAGTAAGCATTAATCCATATTTAGTATTTAAATTTCTAGGGGTAGGTCTCGCAATATATTTTACATTTAAAATATCACTTAAAATATTTTTACAGGTAGTTTTACCATAGCTTCCCGTAATCCCTATTACTTTTAAATTTTTCATATCTTTTAATTTGTTTTTTGCTTTTATTGCGTAATAATTATACACAATTCTTTCAACCGGAATATTTATAATTTCAGCAACCACTACCATGAGATAACTAAAATAAGTAATAAAACCTTCAATCACTAATGTTAAATAAATATTTTTATCATCTACTAAATAAAAAATGATTGGTAACAGAAATAAAACTGCCAAAGTAAATAGTAATCGTTTTACTCTTTTTGTAATTACTAACTTTTTTTCATCCATATAAAGTTTATCGTTATTTAAAATTCTAGTTATTTCTAATAGATAAAGAATGAATGAAATAATAACTAAATAGATAGATAAATCATTATCAAGAATATAAGCAAGAAGAAGAAAAATAAAACTTATAAAATCTAAAGATACAAAAATAGTTTTCCAGTTTTTAAAAACCCATTTCAGATAGCGATTATTTTCATTATACAGATTTTTCTGTAACATAGTTAGACTTCTTCTATTTTTAATTAGATTGAGTATTAAAATAAGTAAAAAACTAACTGTATAAATATTCATAACACTTATCACCCTTTCTATAGGAGAGTTAAAGTCTTTTATAAAAAGTTATGTAATATCTTAATTACTTGTGGTAAAGCTTCTAAATAGGCATAATGAGTTCTACCAGGTAATTCTACTAAACCACCATCTATTAATAAGGCTTCTAATTCTTTTGCTTCTTCAATTGGAGCTTCAGTATCTAAACTCCCCCATATTAATAAAGTAGGACACTGTATCTTTTTAGCACAACTAGTTAAATCTTCATTTATGTCATTTACTAATGTTTCTCTCATAACGGGAGTTGCATTACGATAGTCTGTAGAACCTATATATTTTTTAGCATATTCTCCTAATTTATCCATAAAAGGCATTTTTTTAGCAAATTTCAAAAGGCTCTCCTTCATAGATTTATGATTATGTCTAACACAAGGTGCACCAAATAATACTAGTTTAGAAACAGGATTGCGTGATGCGTAAACAATTGCTACTCTACCACCAAAAGAATGTCCCATTATGATAGGTTTATGAATATTAAGTTCATCAAGTAAAATTTCTAATACTTCTACATAATCGTAGATTGTCATACTATGATTTGGTTCACTACTTTCTCCAAAACCTGGAAAATCTAATATCGTAATGTGATAATCTTCTAAATGATCTCCTAATGGTTTCATCATTTCTATATTTTGACCCCAACCATGTAATAAAATAATATTTTCACCTTTATTATTTCCATTTGCTTTTAATTGTACTTCTATACTTTATGGACGTTTTTTATCTTGATTTATAGTCAATCGTTATTTAATATGTCATAAAATCTTTTCATTTTTAATTTATCATTACTAGAATCATAAAAAGTAATGCTTCCTTTTAGAGAATTGGTAAGAAGATTTTCATTTTCTAAAAGTTGCTTTAATCTTTTACTAACTCCTAAAGCACCATCGAAGAACAAAACATTGCCTAATACTTTCGTTATTTTATCTTGAATAAGAGGATAATGAGTACATCCTAATACTACAGCATCAATATCTTGATAGATACCTAAATGTTCTACTAAATAGGAATCAATTTTTGAATTATTTCCATCTTCAATTAATTTAGCTAGGTTAGGGCATGGGAGTAATATAGTATTATGATTATTATATTGATGAAATAGATGTAAAAATTTGTCACTATGAATGGTTGCTGGTGTTGCCATTACTAACACTTTTTTATTACTAGCATAATCATGCGCTACTTTATAAGCAGGTTCAATTCCAATAATGATTAAATTAGAATACTTTTCTCTCATTTCACGAACTGTTAAAGCAGTAGCTGTATTACAGGCAAAGACAACTGCTTTACAGTTTTTAGAAAGAAAAAATTTCATAATTTCATCAACATATTCTAAAACTTTCTCATTTGTTTTTTCACCATAGGGGTTATGAATGGAATCACTATAATATAGATAATCTTCATTAGGAAGGAGTTTTAAAATTTCTTTTAAAACTGTAACTCCTCCTATTCCAGAATCCAAAATTCCTATTTTACCATTCATAGTATCAACTTCTTTCTAACTACATTCTATCATAACTTATGTAGAATACGAAAAAATAATGTAGTTTTAAGGAAAAGAAAAATTATGTACATATTTTTACGACTTCTAACAAAATATACATTCTTCTTTTATTAACTAGTTCTTCAGTCTTATTATACTTCTTAAGAAATTTAGGACTATTTATTAATTTAACATTTTTATATATTATTACTTCTATATAAATTTATTATTTCTTACGACTATATACTTTTTTCTTTTCTATTAAACCTTCTATTTCTTCTATAGATAAACCAGTATATTTAGATATTAGCCCATAATCATCTGTATCTCGAAGCATATTTTTAGCTATTTCTAGTTTTTCTTCTATTTTGCCTTTAGAAATTCCAATAGCTTCTCCTTCATGCATACCAGTCAAACGCATATCTTCTAATAACCATTCGGTTTTTGCTCCTTTATCATATGCTCCAGCAAAATCAGGATCCATTACTAATTCTTCTAATTTTCCTACTGCTTCCATATATTCTTCATCTCCTTCAAATTCTTCTACTAATTCATCTATACTCTTTGCTTTTAATAGTTTTGCGAACTTTATTACTTCTTCAGGTATATCTTTATTATACTCATTGTTAACTGCATTATCAAGTATTATATGTATCGATTGATATAAATCATTCTCAATATGACCTTCTTCATCTCTTGGTAAAAAAGTTAAAATAGGTCTTTTCGTATGAAAACTATTAAAGTTATCTAAACTTACTAATATTACTTTAGGGTACTGTATATTACCTTTCCCATCTCTTTTACTTTTCCTTTTAGTCATTTCTAAAATACTTGCCATTGCATATTCTGTATTCTTTCTATATAAATTCTCTGTATTAAATTGATTTACTTCTATTATAATACGATTTAATTCATCTATTAAAATCATGACATCTGATTCTTTATTCTTTTCGTAATTTCTTCTTTTAGGAATCTCTCCTCCTGTATAGGTTGCATTCATTAGAACACTCTTATCTATTCCTGTTACTTCACTTAAGAATGATGCTACTATCATTCTAGCTTCTTTACTTCTTAAGAATGCTTTTGCTATGGCATCATTCATAACATTTACTTTTTTTAGTTTTGTATTTATCAATATAAATCCTCCAGTCCTTATAAATTTTGAAAATTAATCGGTTAACCTACTAATATTATTTAAAAAACTTTCGAAAATACTTACAAAAACTATAAAAAAGTTAAAAAAATAACCTAAAGTTTTCACTTTAAGCTATTTATATTAAATTATTCAACCACGAATGGATTTTCTTTAGTGCCATCTCCATCAGTAATTTGTGTATCAGCGTTCACGATTAAAACTGCACGAAGGCAGTAAGTATCTGTGACATTGTTTTCGTAGATACAGCCTGAGGTATACACGTTGCATACATTTGAATTACCCGACTCAAAGCCGGCGGGGCCAGCTAAAGCAGGCCCCTAAAACCTAACGCACCACTTACGGCCATAACAATAACCATTTATATTAAAAATAGTTACCAAAATTAATTTTTTTTGCCGTCTTACGACGGGCAAAAGACGAGGGCGTCTTTTGCATATTCTTCTCATTTTTAGTCTAACTTACGACAAATGGGTCAGAACTTGTTCCACTTCCTGTTGCCAGTGTATCATCTGTCAGGTTCAAAACTGCACGAACGGCGTAAGTACCATTGACATAGTAGTTGTCGATGTTACCTGAAGTATAGACGTCCCAAACAAGTGAACGACCAGACGCAAATCCGGCGGGGCTCATCGTCCAAAAATAGGTATTATTATATAAATAATAACTATTATTACTTTTTCCATAATATCCACCTGCATATAATACTTCATCATAACTTAGTAATCCTACATTTGCACTAACTACCCCTTTACCATTACCATCACTACTACATTTAAAGTCTGGTGTATATTTATTATAAGTAGTCATAGTTGCACTTCCTGATGTCCAACTAGCATCGTATTTTGCTTTTGCTTGCTCACAATAATAATTACCACTAGCTACATTTTTAGCTAAATCTGCTTTACTTCCGATATTTGTTTGATACCAGCTTTCTAGTTGTGTTTTAGCTTGACTATTTGTATAATACATATATGTATAATTATTATAACTTGAATTAAATGCATATCTAGCATTACTATTTATCCCATCTTGCATTACGATACGAATCGTTCCGTCTTCATTTACTCTAACGATTCTCCAAGTAACTCCTGCAAAACTTACATAATTATTTTCTACATTTCCTCTAAAGTAATAAGTAGGTTTCCCTGTATTGGTTTCAGTTGATGCATATAATCCACTTGCATCACTTGTATTATTACTTGATGTCGTTAAAGTTGGTTCTGCATCTATTACTTCAAATTTTTTGCCAAAAATATTTATCCCATCATCTTTTCTAGTAACATTAACATTGTATATCTTTTCACTACCATCTTCTGCTATTACTCTAATTGGTAATATATTTTTTCCAACTGTCAAGTCTTTTGATCCTAGTCCTCTTACTTTTGCTTTGGTACTTGTAGCTTGAGCATTTACTGTTACACTTGTTACATTATTCTTAACTGTACAACTATATTCTGTAGTAGCACTATTAAATACTGGATCTAATGTACAGTCTGATACTGTAATACTATCTAATGTATTAGTTGTATCTAAGTTATCTGTTACTACTTTTCCATCGGCATATACATTCACAGTTAGTGTAAATGTTTTATCATTCATACTTCCATCTGAAAAATCTGTATCATCTGATACCCACATTCTTAATCTAAAATTCTTTTCATAATTAGAGGTATTTGCTGG
>ENA-ORLU01000621-ORLU01000621.1-human-gut-metagenome-genome-assembly--contig:-NODE-621-length-32389-cov-7.168792_pt1 | contig 32389 bp, 30 predicted proteins | sample MGYA00243009_ERZ508833 | MGnify/ENA primary metagenome ERZ508833 (study PRJEB26277, sample SAMN04329763) | human gut metagenome | biome: human-associated habitat | host: Homo sapiens | place: USA...
GGTTACGCCAGCTACGACTACGAGTTCAAGGAGTACCGCGAGAGCGATCTGGTCAAGCTGGACTTCCTGTTGAACGGTGACCCTGTGGATGCACTCTCCATGATCGTGTTCCGGGACAACGCCTACGCCAAGGGCCGCCGCATCTGCGAAAAGCTGCGGGATAACATTCCCCGCACCCTGTTCGAGATCCCGGTGCAGGCCGCCATCGGCGGCAAGATCATCGCCCGTGAGACCGTCAAGGCCATGCGCAAGGACGTGCTGGCCAAGTGCTACGGCGGCGATATCTCCCGCAAGAAGAAGCTGCTGGAAAAGCAGAAGGAGGGCAAAAAGAAGATGCGCCAGCTCGGCAGCGTCTCCCTACCCAGTGAGGCCTTTACCGCCGTGCTGAAGCTAGACAGCACGGATGATTAAATCTTCATTGTTTTCCGCTATAAGCAAACCCCATCGAATGCAGGATTTCTGCGCCCGATGGGGTTTTTACTTATGTTCTATTCCAGCCGTCTCAGTTAACAAATACTTCTTTAATCATGCTTTCAACTTCATTATAATACTGATATTCCGCACTATAATCCATTTCATTCACACGAGAAAGCGCGTTCAGAATCATTCCACTCAGACGGTTTGCTCGTTCCTCTTCCTCGTGTTTCTTACCTGTCAGCACACTTTGTCCATAATAGGTACAGTCAAAATACACCTTATGTCCAACACGATGCAGAACGATGCAATACTTGAAATAATCCTCCGGATGTTCACGGTTCACAATGGTCAGACAGGGTTCTTTGGTTGCATTCAGCAACCCCCCATGCTTCACTTCATCCCGGCCAAACTTGATTGGCAGGTCATATTTATTTTCATTTGCCTGTTGCAGAAGATTCTGCACTAAATCAAGATCGACTTGCTTTGCCGCTTCCCCCTCGAAATAACAGTTGGTTCCTTCGCAGGGTTTCAAATCATTGTCTCGAAGCATTGTTACATCTCCTCAAAATCTGCACATGCCGAGCGGTATGCCCGGGTCGGTTCATCATTGCACTGGCAATAGCCATCCACGTAAAAGCGACAGTCCTTACAACACTCGCCTTCATATGCTGCGCACTTCAAAGTATTCTCGTTCATAATGTCCTCCACTTCTCATTTTTGCCGGCTCTTCCAGTTCGCAGATACGGAACAAGAGGTTCTGCTCTTTCTGCGTTACAAGAACAGCCGCACTTTTTCCAAACTGGTCTGCAAACCAGTGGTTCACCTGAATATCCTGCTCCGAAAATTCCGCAATTCCATACAGATGACTATGCCATAAACCGGCAACACATAATTCCGGGGAATGTTCCATCAACCTGCGGCAGCATTGTGTAGCCTCTTCCCCGTCCAGTCGGAAGCTTCCCCGTCTGCAATCTTGAAAATTTAAGGGAACAGTTGCCGCTTCAATTTGAAGTTCTCTTCCGATCCTTTTTCCAAGCAGGATCCCTCCAACTTCAAATCGCTGCTCACTTTCTCGGACACATTGTCGAATCGTTGTTAAGACGTTCTCCGCAATCCGAATCACTGTACACGATACATCGGAGAATAACCACATGCACTGCAGGGCGTATCCGACTTATTCTGCCAGGAAGGCACAAGACGGTATTCCGTGTTGTGGCAATTCGGGCATTCAAACACGTCGCTGTTCAACACGATTGTCGGAATCTCACTCATCGTTTTGTTTTCAATCATTTTTTCTGCTTTTTTCATCATGATTTCCTTCCTTTTTTACTCTTGTGTTCAGCATTCTTTTCCGGACATTGGAGGAGTTTTTGCATTCTCTCCCGGTCTGTCTGGTCTTGCAACCTCATTTTAACGGATTTTCCGTTAAAAATCAAGATGTGCAGCCCATCCTTTGTAGACTTTCTACAAAGAGGTGATAGATATGCTGTACATCGAACGAGTCAAGGCACTGCGTAATGACCACGATTTCAACCAGACGCAGGTAGCTCACGCAATTCATGTCGCACAGACAACGTATTCTGATTATGAAAAAGGGAAAGTTCGGATCCCTGTAGAGTGTCTGATTCAGCTTGCCAAATTCTACGATGTGGATATGAACTATATTACCGGAGTCAGCGATACGATTCATCCATTTCCAAAGGCATAAACAATAGAGCCACCCTGCATCGCAGCAAAACGATGCAAGGTGGCTCTATTGTTTATTATCTTATTTTTCAGTTCAGGCCCTTGAACCAGTTCAGGCTGTCCTTGATGCCGTGCATGGAGTCCTGAATGATCCGGCCATAGATGTAGATGCTGTATGCCGCCGCAACGACCTGCACAAAAGCCTTGCCGCACTCGATGCCAAAAGCCAGATAGGGCTTTGCCTTCTGCCAGTAGGGGCGGATCTGATCCTTCAGCTCCCCCACCCAGGCAGGAGCGCCGCCGGAGACCTGCTCCAGCTCCTCAGCGGGAATGACGGTGCACTGCGCCGGAAATTTTAAGTTCTGCTGCATGTCCGCTCCTCTCAAAGTGCCAGGCTTGCCAGCAGCACCAGAACGACGCTTCCGGCTGCCAGCCCCATCGTTGTAAGAAGGGTGTCCGGGTCTACCTCTTTTTCCTCCACCACTTCCGCGCTGCCGCCGTTGGCCGACCAGTGGGCATAGACGGTGGTATCCGCACCAAACGCCGTATCGTTGGCTTTGACCTGCACATCAATGGGAAACCCGGTAACATCATCTGTGCCAGAGGTGTACCAGCCATCGAAGGTATAGCCCTCCATGGTGGCGGTGGGCAGGCTCGTCAGCTGGCCGTCGGCATTGGTGCGCTCCGCGGCAGAGGTACAGATACCGCCGTTGGCATCAAAATAGACGATGACCTTTGCCGCAAAAGCGGTGGGGGTACACAGGCAGACCGCCAGCACACAGGCCAGCCCCGCCAGCATCCGTTTGAACTTCTTCATCCTGCGCTCTCTTTCCGGCTCAGCGTCAGACGCTGTAGCCCTGTGCCTTGATGACATCCACCACCTGAGAAACGTACTTCTGGCAGGTGTCGTGGTCGGGGGCCTCCACCATCACGCGGACCACCGGCTCGGTGCCGGACTCCCGGACAAGGATGCGGCCGGTATCGCCCAGCGCCTCGGCCACCGCCTTGACAGCGGCCTGCACGGCGGCATCGTCCTGCGCAGCCTTCTTATCGGTCACACGGACATTTTCCAGCACCTGCGGGTAGATCTTCAGCGGGGCGGCCAGCGCACTCAGAGGCTTCTTCTTAGCCAGCATGACCTCCATCATCTTCAGGCTGGTCAGGATGCCGTCACCGGTGCTGGCGTACTTGGAGAAGATGATGTGGCCGCTCTGCTCACCGCCGATGCGGCAGCCGTTCTTGGCCATATACTCGTAGACATACTTGTCGCCCACGGCAGTCTTGGCGTAGCCAATTCCCTGCTCGTCAAAGGCCTTGTACAGGCCAAAGTTGGACATGACTGTGGTGACAACGGTATTGGTCAGCAGCTTGCCGCGCTCCTTCATGTAGCAGCCGTAGATGTACAGGATGTGGTCACCGGTGATCACATTGCCCTTTTCATCCACGCAGAGACAGCGGTCTGCATCGCCATCATAGGCAAAGCCCACATCCAGACCCTTTTCCACCACAAACTTCTGCAGGCCCTCGATGTGGGTGGAGCCTGCGTTCAGGTTGATGTTCAGGCCGTTGGGCTGGTTGTTGATGACATAGGTGTCTGCGCCCAGCGCATCGAACACGCTCTTGGCAATGTTCCAGCTGGCACCGTTGGCGCAGTCCAGACCCACCTTGATGCCCTTGAAGGAGTAGATACCCAGGCTGATCAGGTAGCCCATGTAGCGGTTGCGGCCCGCCACATAGTCCACGGTGCAGCCGATATGCTCCCGGTGGGCAAAGGGCAGCTCCGGCCAGTCCTGATCAAAGACATGGAGCTTGCCGTCGATGTAGTCCTCCACCAGCAGCAGGGTCTCCTCCGGCATCTTTTCGCCGTAGCAGTCGATCAGCTTGATGCCGTTGTCGTAGAACGGGTTATGGCTGGCGGAGATCATAATGCCGCAGTCAAAATCATCTACGCGGGCAATGTAGGCCACGCTGGGGGTGGTGGTGACGTGCAGCAGGTAGGCATCTGCACCGGAAGCGGTCAGGCCCGCCACCAGGCTGTACTCGAACATGTACGAGCTGCGGCGGGTGTCCTTGCCAATGACGATGCGGGCAGGCTCATTGTTGCCGCTGCGCTCCCGCAGTGCATTATAATACCAGCCCAGAAAACGGCCCACCTTGTAGGCGTGGTCGGCGGTCAGGTTCACACCGGCCTCGCCACGGAAGCCGTCGGTGCCAAAATATTTTCCCATGATCCTCTTCTCCTTCTATTGCAACGTTACGTTTTCTCTTATCCCTGAGAGCGCTCTCTCCTTGCTCTTACTCTTTATAATAGCATAAAATCGGAAAAGAATCCATGGGTTTGGGCATTCCGGGATGCTCTGCGCACACTTTTCTGTGCCGGTGCAGTGCCTTTTCCTCTCCCGTGCCGCCGCCCTGTTCTGTTTCGGATATTCGGTATCGGTTCCGGTAACGCTCCCGGTTTTTGCGGAAACGGTCTCGTTTTCTGAAAATTTTTCTTGTCGTTTTCAACAAAATTGTTCGTCGTTCTGCACAAAATCGCAATTTTTCTCTTGACCTCCCCCCCCCCGAACTATATTGAGGCTGCGATTTTTTTATGACATTTTCTGTCATAGATCGACACCGTGTAATTTTTGGGAGGACTGTTTATGAGAGCGAAGAATCTTGCATTGCGGGTGCTTTCTACAGCAGCGATGTTGTCCATTGTGACATCCATTGCGGCCCCCGCATTCGCGGCCACCTACTACATCAATGATGGCAGTGTGGATGTTGCCGTCAGCAAAGACGGTATAGTCACCGTCAAACAAGGCGACGAGACCTACAAAGACGGCCTTGACAGCGTCGTCATCCGGGGCGGAACCCGCAGTGAGGGCGAAACGGATGACCGCGTCAAGGCCGACGCTTCCCCCGCCACGCAGGAAGCAGACGGGAGCAACGCCCCCGCAGGGAACGAGACGGAAGCGCCCAAGAGCGAGAATACCGCCGGGGACACTGCACCGAAGCAGGAAACCACAGCCGCCGGGGAGCGCAAAGAGGGTACTCCGCAGCAGGAGCCCACCGAAGAGGAAGCCAAAGAGAAAGTGACCCCGGAGCAGGAGCCCACCGAAGAGGAAGCCGAAGAGAAAGTGACCCCGGAGCTTGTCAAGGCAAAGGCAGAAGCTCCCAAGGCCACACAGAAGCCTTCCGCAGAGCAGGAAGAGGAGCAGCAGGAGCAGCAGGAGGAGGAAGATGAGCCGACCGTTCCCGCTGCCGCCCCGCTGACCGCTGCCCCCACAGCACAGGCAGACAACAGCAGCACCAGCACCACCGCAGCGCCGACCGATAATGTCATCACCATTGTCAACAACTTTGTCAAAAAAGCCGAGCAGGCTTTTTCGTTTGTGCTGGACAATGTGAATATTGACCGCAGTCAAGATGGCTATAAAAACCACAAAGCTGCTCTCACGGTAAAGGGCAATGGCGATACGGAAATTGAACTGGATGGAGACAACATCCTGAAGGGTGGTTTCAATCACGCCGGTCTTGAGAAAAACGACAGTGACGGAATGGGCACACTGACAATTAAAGACGACAACAAATCTGCGGACGGCAGCAAGGGCAGTCTCCTTGCAAAGGGTGAATATGCAGGTGCCGGTATTGGTGGTGGACATTGGCAGGACACCTCTCATATCACAGTCACTGGCGGCAAAATCACTGCGGTCAGCGGGGCCTATGCTGCCGGCATTGGCGGCGGTGACTGTTCTGATGGTACAGACATTATCATCAAAGGAGATGCCACTGTAATTGCAAGCGGCGACACCGGTGCTGGCATCGGCGGCGGTGGTGACGGAAGCTACGTAGGAGGTTATGGTGAAGTTACCATTACCGACCAGGCAAATGTTACAGCCTGGTCCGAATTTGGTGCAGGGATTGGCGGCGGACGAAACGCCGGTGGTGATATCATAATTTCAAAGGATGCCACCGTTGCAGCAGAGGCCTACAATGATAGCGTCGCAATTGGCAGCGGCGGACAACTTTATAACTCTGAACACCTCAACACGAACATTACCATCTGTGACAAGGCAAATGTTACCGCAGTTGGTTCCGGTTATCGTCCTGCAATCGGTTCTCGGGGTAACGTTTCTTCCTCTGTCAGCCATCCTTTTACCACCACCATCAATATCCTGGGCGGCACCCTGAATGTCATCAATAAAGGTGACCTCCAATACTCTTCCTCTAATGTTCCTGCTATTGGCAATCAAGATGCCGATTATGGTACAAACGCAGATCTTGTTCTTAACATCAACGCAAGCACTGGCGATACTGTCATCAACGCTTATACCACCGGCAGCAATGCGGCAACCATCGGAAAGGGCTATGCTCCTATAAAAGATGACGAACAGATCCAGTACAATGCAGACGGAAGCTCCAAATTTGGCGAAGCCGGTTCTGTCATTCTGAACCTGTTCCGAAATTCTACCACGGAAAAGACAGGCGAAAAAATCGAAACAGACAATAATTGCTGGTATGATCTGCATAAAATCATCGGCGGCGAACGGTACGACACCCTGCACAATGCCAAGTGGCTGAAAGACAACGGCTACACCAGTGAGCTTACCACCGACACCACCCATGCATGGAAGTTGGACGACAAGAAGGAGCAGGTAGAGCCCACGCTGGAGCATGAGGGCCACGTTTACTATAAGTGCAGTGTGCCCGGCTGCACGGCCGTGCACGATGAGGTGCTGCCCAAACTGGAGGAATCGAAACCTACTCCGGAACCTACTCCGGACCCCACCCCGGTGCAGCCGGAACCTACTCCGGAACCTACCCCTGTGCAGCCGGAACCTGCCCCCGCGCAGCCCGACACGCCCGCTGACACCCAGAACACCGCCAAGGACGATGTGAGCACCCCCAAGCTCTACGTCATCGACCTTGCCAGCACGCAGGTGCTGTTTGATGAGACCCGTCAGAACGACACCGTAACCTACACCACAAAGCAGGACGGTGCCAGCCTGACCGGCTCCTTTGAGGCACTGGAGGCCATGGCTGCGGATGGCGTAAAGACCATCGTGTTCCAGACCATCGGCACCAACACCCCCGGCGCGGTGAGCCGTGTCTCGGTCGATGCCCTGCTGCAGCACGGCGGCGAGACCCTGCTGCTGACCCACAACGGCACGGAAGTCCACCTGACCATCGACGGCCAGAACGCTGACAGCCTGCTGCTGCAGTAAGCGCCAACCCCCTTCTGCCGAGTTCCGCATCTTGGCAGAAGTTCTGAATATCCCAAAACCACAAAAGGCCTCGGAAGCGCATTCCGGGGCCTTTTGTGGTTTCTCCTTCATTTTTTACGCTCCCTCCGGCGTTTTTCGCCCCGGAACAACAGCTCTTTTTTCAGCCTTTACTGCATCTTTAGGAAAAGTATGGTATACTTTTCATCTGGAGTAGAATAGATATGGAGGGATCCCCATGAAGCAGAAGACCCGCTGGCACGACGCGCTGGTCCTGGCCGCTGTGCTGTGCGCCGCCTTTCTCATCGTGACCGGCACACAGCAGATCACCGGCCGGATCGATGGCGTTGCATCGATGGTGTTTGTTCTGGCAGTTTTTTTGATCTCGATCTATACGGATGGTTATGTGTGGGGCGTGGTGGCTTCCCTGATCGGCGTGCTGGCCGTGAATTTTGCGTTCCGCTCCCCTTACTTTGCCTTCAACTTCACTCTGCCGGAAAACCTGTTCTCGGGCATGGCGATGCTGGTGGTGTCCATTATGACCAGCACCCTGACCACCCGCATCAAAAAGCAGGAACAGCTGCGGATGGAGAGCGAGACCGAAAAGATGCGGGCCACCCTGCTGCGGGCCGTCTCCCACGATCTGCGCACGCCCCTTACTTCCATTTACGGGGCCTGTTCCACGGTCATTGAAAATTATGACAGCCTGGAAAAAGAGCAAAAATTAAAACTTCTTGGCGAAGCCTGTTCCGATGCCCAGTGGCTGAACCGGATGGTGGAGAACCTGCTGTCCGTCACCCGCTTTGACGGCGGGCAGGTGGCCGTGCAAAAGACCCCCACCGTGCTGGACGAGCTGATCGACACCGTGCTGGTGCGGTTCCAGAAGCGCTACCCCAAGGTGCCCGTTACCACCTACCTGCCCGACAGCTTCATTGTGATCCCCATGGACTCGATGCTGATCTCGCAGGTGCTGACGAACCTTTTGGAAAATGCCGCCGTCCACGCCGAGGGGATGACCCAGCTGACCCTGCGGGTGTTCACGCTGGGCAGCCGGGCAGTGTTTGAGGTATCGGACAACGGCTGTGGCATTCCGAAGGAGCGCCTGCGCACCCTGTTCACCGGTGTGCTGCCCGCCGATGCCGCGGCCGACAGCGGCAAGCACGGCATGGGCATCGGCCTTTCGGTCTGTGCCGCCATCGTCAAGGCCCACGGCGGCGAGATCCAGGCCGAGAGCAAGGTGGGCGAGGGCACCAGCATCCGCTTCTGGCTGGAGACCGAATCGATCGAGACGGAGGAAAACGAAGATGAGCAATAACAAATTCAAGGTTCTGGTCGTGGAAGATGAAGCCAACATCTGCAGCTTTATTGAGACGCTGCTGGAGACCAACGGCTATCAGGCCCTTGTTGCCAACACCTGCGCCATGGGCCAGACCCTGTTCACCTCCCACAATCCGGATCTCATCATCCTGGATCTGGGCCTGCCTGACCGGGACGGTCTGGAGCTCATCCGTTTTGTGCGGCAGAAGTTCCTGACCCCCATCGTCGTGCTCTCGGCCCGCACCACCGAGCAGGACAAGATCGAGGCGCTGGATCTGGGAGCCAACGATTACATCACCAAACCCTTTGGCACCGGCGAGCTGCTGGCCCGGGTGCGCGCCGCCCTGCGCACCAACCGCTTCGGCGTGCTGGGCGGAATGCCCGGCGGCGTGTTCCGGGCACAGGGGCTTGAGATCAACTACGAGCGCCGCAAGGTCTTTGTGGACGGTGCCGAGATCAAGCTGACCCAGACCGAATATAACATCGTGGCCTTTCTCTCGGAACATGCAGGCCGGGTGATGACCTATGCCGCCATCGTGCGGGCCATCTGGGGCGATACCGACTGCGGCAGCACCAAAAAGCTGCAGGTCAACATGGCAAACATCCGCAAAAAGCTGGGCAGCGTGCCCGGCCGCAACACCTATATTCTGAACGAACTGGGCGTGGGATACCGGATGATCGACGAGGACACCGATGCCAGGCCCGAAAGCTGAGGACTGCGTATGCTTCCTGCACTGATCATTTTTCTGCTGACCTATCTTCTGATGCTGGCCCTGCCGCAGTACCGGCCTTTTGCCGCGCTGGGCGGGGCCGCTCTGTTTCTGGCTCTGGGCGCGGCGGGCCTGTGGGACTTTACCCTGATGGATGCCGCCCGGGCTGTGGACTTCAATGTCCTGCTGATGATGGCGGGTACCATGGGCACGGTCTCCCTCTTTATTGAGAGCAGGATGCCCTCCCGGCTGGCCGAGCTGCTCATCCTGCGGGTGCCCAATGTGAAATGGGCCGTGTGTATGCTGGCCCTCTTTGCCGGGGTCATCAGCGCCTTTGTGGACAATGTTGCCACGGTGCTCATGGTGGCCCCTGTGGGCCTTGCCATTGCCCGCAAGCTCAAGATCTCCCCCGTGCCCGTCCTCATCTCCATTGCGGTCTCCTCCAACCTGCAGGGAGCCGCCACCCTTGTGGGTGACACCACCAGCATCCTGCTGGGCGGCTTTGCGGGGATGAACTTCTTCAATTTCTTCTGGATGGAGGGCAGGCCCGGCATCTTCTTCGGAGTGGAGCTGGGGGCGCTGGCCTCTCTGGGCGTGCTGCTGTTCACCTTCCGGCACGAGACCCAGCCCATCTCGGCCACGGTGGAGACCGAGGTCACTGACACGGTTCCCTCCGCCCTGATGCTACTGACGGTGGGCCTGCTCATCGCGGCCTCCTTCCTGCCCCAGCCTGCGGGCGGTCTGCCGCTGGCGCTCTATGGCCTGCGCAGCGGTCTGATCTGTGCAGGGGTCTGCCTGTTCGGCATCCTGCGCGCCTGCCTGCGCCGCCGCTCGTTCGCGCCGTTCCGGCTGGCGGCCCGGGAGCTGGACTGTGACACCCTGCTGCTGTTGTTCGGGCTGTTCATCCTGATCGAGGGCATCCGCAAGGCCGGGGTCATCGATGCCGCCGCCCAGCTGTTCTACACCCTCTCCGGTGATGACCCCTTCCGGCTCTATACCCTGCTGGTATTCGTCTCGGTGGGCCTTTCTGCCTTCATCGACAACATCCCCTATGTGGCCACCATGCTGCCGGTGGTGCAAGGCATTGCCGGGCTGATGAACGGCGGTGCAGGCTTCCCGCCCGAGCTGTTTTATTTCGGCCTGCTCACGGGTGCAACTCTGGGCGGCAACCTGACCCCCATTGGCGCTTCGGCCAACATTGCAGCCATCGGCATCCTGCGCAAGCAGGGTGAGCAGGTGCGCACCCGTGATTTTCTGCGCATCGGCATCCCGTTCACGCTGGCAGCCGTCCTGACGGGCTATGTGTATCTCTGGCTGGTGTGGGGCGCGTAAGCGCTGCCGTGGCCGTGCGAATGCCGGCCGCCTGCAAATTCGATCCTGCTGAGCCGAAGGCCTGCGTGCCAAAGCAGCAGCAAAAAACGCGCCGTGTCCAACGACACAGCGCGTTTTTGTTGTTTATTCCAACCCGATCTGCTGGGCGTATTCTTCCAGCAGCTCCCGTTCCAGGAAGGGGGTTTTCACGCCCTCACGGTCGCGGTAGGTCTCGTGGCCCTTGCCGATGACGGCGATCAGGTCGCCCTCCTGGGCGTGATCCACAGCGTAGTGGAGCGCGTCCAGACGGTCTGGGATCTCCACAAACTTGGCATCGGGGTTGCCCTTGTTCATGCCCACCCGGATATCGGCGAGGATGTCCTCGATCTTCTCAAAGCGGTTGTTGTCCTCGGTCAGGATGGAGAAATCCGCCATTTTTGCACAGGTCTCGCCCATGCCGTAGCGGCGCAGCTTGGAGCGGTTGCCGCCGCAGCCGAACACCACCACCAGCCGGTGGGGGTGATAGGCCCGCAGGGTGGTGAGCAGGCTCTCGGTGGAGACCTCGTTGTGGGCGTAATCCAGCAGGATGGTGAACTTTTTGCTGATGGGCACCAGCTCCACGCGGCCCTTGACCACGCACTTGCCCAGACCCTCATGGATGGCGGCATCGGGCAGGCCCAGCACCTTGCCCACGGCCAGGGCAGCCAGCGCGTTGTAGACGCTGAACTCGCCGGGCATGTTCACCCTGACATCCATATTGTCTCTGCCGGAAACGTGGAACGCCACGCCCAGAAAATCGTGGGTGCGCAGCAGCTCACAGCCCTCGGCGCGGTAGTCGGCCTTTTCACTGCGGCCATAGGTCACCAGCTTGCAGGTGTGGCCTTCCAGCAGGGCTTCGGTGTTCTCGTCATCGATGTTCACCACGCCCACATCACACCGCCGGAAGAGCTGCCCCTTCCAGCTGCGGTACTCCTCAAAGGTCTTGTGCTCACCGGGGCCGATGTGGTCGGGGGAAAGGTTGGTGAACACGCCGATATCATAGTGCACCCCCGCCACACGGTCCATCATCAGGCCCTGGCTGGACACCTCCATCAGGGCCACGTCGCAGCCTGCGTCCAGAAACTGGCGGAAGGTCTTTTGCAGCTCGTAGCTCTCAGGGGTGGTGTTGGCGGTCTCCTGATGACGGCCCATGAAATAGATGCCGTTGGTGCCGATCATGCCGACCTTTTTCCCGGCAGCTTCCAGCACGCTCTTGATCATGTGGGTGGTGGTGGTCTTGCCCTTGGTACCGGTCACGCCGATCATGGTCATCTGGCGGGAGGGGTTGCCAAAGAGGTTGCCGCTCATCAGCGCCATGGCATAGCGGCTGCTCTCCACCTTGACCACGGTCACACCGGGCATGGCAGAAAGGTCGATGTCATGCTGGATGACCAGCACGCTCACGCCCTTTGCGGCGCAGTCCGCGGCAAACTCGTGGCTGTCACGCTGGGTGCCCACGATGCAGACAAAGGCAAGGCCCGGGGCCGCCTTCCGGCTGTCGTAGATGATGTCCTGCACTTCGGTATCCAGGCTGCCCTGCACCAGCGTAAAGGGCACGCCTTCCAGTAATTGTTCCAGCTTCATAACATTACACGCTCCTCATTGGGTCGTTTGGGGTTGGTTTGCATCGTCCGCTACCGGGGTCGTTCCTTCGGCGGGAGTCGGCTGTGCCGTCTGTCCGGCTTCGGGGCCTGCCGGGGCCGCGGCGGTATCCGTTGGTGTTTCGGCAACGGCATCTGCGGCGGCTTCGCCCTCTGCCGGGGCAGTGCCGTCTGTGGCCGTGCTTTCTGCCGTTTCACCGGTCACACCTTCTTCGGCGGGTGTTTCCTCCACCGGTTCAGGCACGATGTAGCCGGAGGGCAGCTCCGGCTCACCCTGTGCAAAGGTGAACTTGCGGGTGCTGGACATGCTGATATGGGTGAAGTCCAGCTTTCCGGTGTCGGTCGCGGCACAGCCCTTGCCGTCCTCATTCAGCAGGACGTGCTTTGCCAGCTTGAGCTTATATTCCAGCTCGTTCAGGGTGCCCAGCCAGACGCTGATGCGGTCCTGATAGAGGAAGGCCATCTCGTCCACATCCGCAAACTCGATGCGGGTCACGTCGGCGCTCATGCCTGCAGCATCCAGTGCGGCCAGCAGGGTGTTCAGGCTTTCCAGCCGCTGATCCGCTTCCTCCTCAACAGTGCCGGAGGCGCTGCTGTCGGCGGCGCTGTCCGGGGTGCTGTCCGGGGTGCTGTCGGCCTTGGGCTCCGCCGCAAAGGTCAGCTGTTCGCCGGGCTCGGCAGAGACCGGTTCGCCGCCGTACAGAGTGGGCAGACCGGCAGGCTGGGCAGAATCCTTCTCCAGGATCTTCAGGCCGCCCGAGAGGGTCAGCCAGCCGGAGGAGGTCTGCATGGCCCAGGCAGGCTGGGCTTCTGTTACCCGCACCACCACGGTGCCGGGGTAATCCCGCTCCACCCGGATATCCTCCAGCATGGGGAACACTTTTTCCAGCGCGGCGGCCTTGCTGCCGGGGTCAAAACTGAAGATATTCTCTTCCAGATGGACATCCAGCGCCTGCAGGATCTGGTCGCTGGTATAGCCGCCGGCCTCCTGCACCACACCGTCCGCTGTCTGCACCTGAATGGAGCTGATCTTGAACAGCATCGTCACGGTGAGGTAGACTCCCGCGCCGATGACACAGAGCAGCATGACAAGGGCCGTGAGCCGCCGCATGAGCCTGCGCCGCCGGATGGCGGCCCGGGTCAGCTTCCGCTTTTTCCTGCCCTCCCGCCGGACGGGGTCACGCCGGGCGTTCTGCCCCTGCACCGGCCGCATCCGCTGGCCGCTGCGATTCTGGGCGTTCTGCGGGCGGCGCTGGGCGTTCCGGTTCTGGCCGCCAGACGGGCGGCGGTTCCGCTGATTGCCCCCGGAGGTGCGCCGCTGGCCATTCTGCCCGCTGCGGGGGCGCTGTGCGCCGCTCTGGCTGCTCCGCCCGCCGGTGGGAAAGGTGATGCTGTTATCCGGGTAGGAGCCGTAGTTCACCGTGCGCTCCGTATACCGGCTGGGGCGGGGCGCATCGGGGTCATAATTGGGGTTCGTGATGGGGTGGCCGCCGGAGGAATATCCTGTGTATCCGCTGTACCCCAGGTCACTGCCAGCACCCGCGCTGCTGCGGCGCTGGGTGCTCTGCCCGCCGCACCGGTCATCCCGGGCCTGATCGTAGGCCCGGCGGCCCTTGCGGTTCCGGCTGTTCCGGTCATTCTGCGGCATCCGGCTGCACCTCCTTTCCTCTGTTTTTTCCTTCCGTTACGGGGTCTTGACCAGCTTGAGCAGGGCATCCGCAATGCGGTCCAGGCTGTCGTCCACCGACAGGCTCCGGGCATTGCGGCCCATCTCAGCCAGCTTGCCGGGCTGGGCCAGCATCCCGGAAACGGTCTGCACCAGCTTTTCACCGGTCAGGTCTTTTTCCTCAATGACCACAGCAGCGCCAGCCTTCTGCAGCTCCATGGCGTTGTAATACTGGTGGTTCTCGGCCACGTTGGGGCTGGGGATGAGCACGGCGGCACGGCCCACAGCCTCCAACTCGGCCAGTGTCAGGGCACCGGCGCGGCTGATGACAAGGTCCGCTGCGGCCAGCAGCTCGGGCATATTGTTGATGTATTCCTTCACCACAAGGCTCTCGCCGGGGGCAAAGCCCTTTTCCTTTTCCAGATCCTGAAACAGCTGCACGCCGTACTGACCGGTGGCATGGAGATGGAGGACGGGCTTTTTGTTCTTCTGCTCCCAGGCGCAGAGGTCGGCCACCACCTCGTTCACGCGGCGGGCACCCAGACTGCCGCCGAAGGAGAGGATCACGGTGCGGTCGCCCGCGCCCAGTTCGGCACGAATGGCTTCCCGGTTCTTCGCCTGGGTGAACACCTCAGGCCGGACGGGATTGCCCACCACGATGGTCTTTTCGGGTGCGCCCAGCTTTTCCACGGCGGCGGGCACGGCGGCAAACACGATGTCCACATCCGGGGCCAGCAGCTTGTTGGTCACACCGGGAAAGGCGTTCTGCTCATGCAGGGCGGTCTTGATGCCCTGTCTGGCGGCGCAGCGCACCACCGGGCCGGACACATAGCCGCCGCAGCCAATGACCAGGTCGGGCTGGATGTCCTTCATCATCTTTTTGGCCTTAGGGCCGGAGAGTGCCAGGTTCCACAGGGTAATGATATTCCGCTTGATATTGTTCAGGCTCAGCTTCCGCTGAAAGCCGGTGATCTCGATGTGATGGAAGGGATAGCCCGCCTGTGTGACCAGACGGTACTCCATGCCCTCTTTCCGGCCCGCAAAATGGATCTCGGCGGTGGGGTCGGCTTTTTTGATGGCTCCCGCAATGGCCAGAGCCGGGTTGATATGGCCGGCAGTGCCGCCGGCTGCAATGAGTACACGCATCTTGGTTCCTCCTTACTGTTCTGTCTGCGCTCTGCGCGCGGTATCCAGCACAATGGTCTTTGCCTTGCGCTGGCGCTCCCGCTCGGCGTGGGCTTCCTCCCGTTCCAGGCGGGCCCGTTCACCGTTGCGCCCGATATTGACCATAACGCCCATCTCGGCCAGCAGCAGGATCAGACTGGTGCCGCCGGAGGAGAAGAAGGGCAGCGAAATGCCGGTGTTGGGCAGGGTGTTGGTGACAACGGCGATGTTGCAGAACACCTGCCAGGCGATCTGCGCCATGATGCCGATGCCCACCAGCGTGCAGAACCGGTTTTCGGCATGGAAGGCGATCCAGAAGCCCTGCACCAGAAAGAGGACGAACAGCACGATGACGATCACCGCGCCGACGAAGCCCAGTTCCTCGCACACGACACTGAAGATAAAGTCGTTGGTGCTCTCCGGCAGCCAGAGCTGCTTTTCGATGCTGTTGCCAAGGCCCAGCCCCGTGGCACCGCCCGAGCCGATGGCGTACAGGCTCTGCTTGGTCTGGCTGGTCATCCGGTCAAGATCCTGCGTCCAGCCGTCCAGACGGCTCTGCAGGTAGTCGATGGAGTCCACGTGCTTCAGCAAAGTCTCCAGCAGGAACAGCGCGGCACCGGCACAGCCCCAGGTAATGATGCCGCCGCTGCCGCCCAGCAGCAGGATGGTGCCCACGATGGCCGTGGTCAGCAGGATGCCCGACATGTGGGGCTCCAGCACCAGCAGGATCAGGACAGGCACCAGCCACAGGATGGGCCGGATGAGCTCCACCACGATGCTGTGGTGGACCCACTTGCGCAGGGGCACCTCGCCGAATCTGACCTGCGGGGTCCTGGCGGCGATGTCTGCCGTGAGCAGGATCATCTCAAACTTTGCCACCTCAGAGGCCTGTAGGGTCAGGCCGCCAAAGCTGATCCACCGGCGGCAGCCGTTGATGGGGCTGCTGAACAGCACCAGCACCAGCAGGATCAGGCAGACAACATAGCCCAGCTTGACCATTCTGCGCAGGAAACGGTGGTCAAAATAGGAGAACAGGAACATCATGCCCAGGCCCAGCACCGTGCAGAGCAGCTGGGATTTGATGTAATGGAAGCTGTCCCCAAAGCGGAGATAGCCCGTGGTATAGCTTGCACTGAACAGCATGACCAGCCCGAACACCATGATGATGGCCAGGGTCGCCATCCAGTTGAGCAGGATGGGCGGCCAGGGGCCGGGGTCCCGCTGAAAGACGGAAAACGGCTCTGCTTTTTTTCTGCGGAGTGTTGCCAAACTGCACCCCTCCTTAACTGATTTTTGCCAGCTGAACGGTCAGCGCCACGCCCAGCATGGCAATGACACAAAAGGTATAAAAGATCTGTTCCGCGCTCTGGCCCCGCAGCTCCAGCCAGCGGTGGAGCGGTGCCGAGCGGAACAGCTGCCTGCGGCCCCGGCTGGCCTTGCAGACCAGGATCTGCAGGGCCACCATGCCGCCCTCCAGCCAGAAGGGCAGGGCCAGCGGCAGGGTGAGGTCAGGCCAGCCGATGCACAGGGGCACGCACCCCAGCATCCCGGCCAGAAACAGGCTGCCCACGCTGCCCAGCCGCAGCTTTGCGGGCGGGAAGTTCCAGAGCAGGAATGCCATCAGGGAACCGGCCAGTGCGGCGGGCAGAACGCCCAGCGGGAACCAGCCCAGCAGGGTCATCACCCCCATCAGGCCCAGCATGGCCGCAAAGGATGTACCGCAGACGATGCCGTCCATGCCATCGGCAATGCGGGCACACTCGGCCAGTGCGACCAGCAGTCCTTCCCACAGCAGCGGGGCGGCAATGCCCAGATCGACATAGCCCACGCCCGGCAGGGTGATCCCGGCTGCAAGGCAGCCTTTGGCTCCCAGCAGCACCAGCACCACGGCACCGGCGGCGGCTTCCAGCCCAAGGCGGGTGTTCCGCCGCAGGCCCAGCACCGAACGGCTGCGGATGCGGGCCAGATCCTCCAGCAGACCCACGCCGCCAAAGAGCAAAGCTCCCAGCAGCGCTGTGAGCAGCCGGACCGAGAACAGGCTCTCGGCCCCCAGCAGCTCAGGCTGAGCCACACAGGCGGCTGTCCAGCCCACGCCCACAGCAGCCAGCACCCCCACCATCAGGCAGAGCCCGCCCATGGTGGGGGCCTGCGGCGGGCGCTCCGGCTCGGCATCCGGCGCTTCCTGCTTGGGTGATGGTGCCTGCTGGGCCTTGGGCTCATCCCAGCGTCCCTGGAACGCCCGCAGCAGCGGCACCATCAGATTCCCGAGCGCCGCCGTGAGGAAGAACCCCAGCGTTGAGGCGGCGATCAAGGCGAAACGAATCATAGCTCGATGTTACTCCTTGTAAAAGATCTCCAGCACTTTTTCCAGTGCCATGCCGCGGCTGGCCTTGACCAGCAGGGCATCGCCGGGCTGCATTTTGTTCAGCAGAGTCTCGGCGGCCTGAGCGTAGGTGTCGGCATGGAGGGTAGGCAGCCCCTTGGCAGCAGCCACCACGGCAATGCGCTTGGCCTGCTCGCCATAGGTGACGAGGTAGTCCACCTTGTTCTCCACGGCCTGACGGCCCACCTCCTCGTGGGCGGCGCGGCTGATATCGCCCAGCTCCAGCATATCGCCCAGCAGGGCAAAGCGGCGCTTGCAGGGATACTCTCTGAACATGGCCAGCGCGGCCTTCATGCTGTCGGGGTTGGCGTTGTAACAATCCTCAATGACATCCACGCCTCTGACGTGCACCACCTTCTGGCGCATCCCGGTCTGCTCAAAGTCAGCCAGACCGGCAATGACCCGGCGGGCATTCAGCCCCAGACGGGTGGCGGCGCAGTAGGCAGCCAATGCGTTGGCCACATTGTGACGGCCCATGGCGGGGATCTTTACGAGGAAAGTCCCCTCCTCGTGATCCTCCAGCACAAAGCTCATGCCCTTTTCATCCTGCTGGATGGACAGGGCACAGACATCAGCGTTCTCATCGCCCAGGCTGAACCAGACCGGACGGACATGGTCGGGCAGGACGGCCTTGCGCAGGAAGGGGTCGTCCCCGTTCAGCACCAGCGGAGCACCCTCCGGCAGACCGGCGCAGATCTCCAGCTTTGCCTTGCAGATGTTCTCCTGACTGCCCAGGTTGCCGATGTGGGACACCCCGATGCAGGTGATGATGCCCACATCCGGGCGGGCACACTTGCTCAGGCGCTCGATCTCCCCGGCGTGGCTCATTCCCATCTCCACCACGGCGTACTGGGTCTCTTTGCCGATGCGGAACATGGTGCGGGGCAGGCCCAGCTCATTGTTCTGGTTGCCCTCGGTCTTGATGGTACTGCCAAAGCCTGCAATGGCGGCGTAGGTCATCTGCTTGGTGGTGGTCTTGCCCACGCTGCCGGTCACACCCACCACTTTGGGGTGGAACTGGCTGCGATAATTGGCACCCAGCACCATCATGGCGTGGTAGCTGTCCGGGCAGATCACACTCTTCTCCTCCGGCACGCCTTCCACGGGGTGGTTCAGCACCACGCAGAGCGCGCCGTTTTCCAGCGCCTTGGCGGCAAAATCATGGCCGTCGAATTTTTCGCCCGGGAACGCCACAAAGATGCACCCGGGGCAGACCTCACGGCTGTCGGTGGTCACCAGCGTGACCGGGGTCTCGCACTGGGCCAGCGCGTTGACGGCCAGGCCCTCCAACAGGATGTTTGCTGCAATTGCTTCCATACTCTCATTCCCCTTTATCCACAGATCAGATGTACGATGGTTCCCTGCTGGACGCTGGAGCCGGGTGCCTCACTCTGGCTCTGGACCGTGCCGGAGCCTTCGACTGTGCAGTTGAGCCCTGCGGCGTTCAGCATCTGCCGGGCAAAGTCCGCGCTCTTGCCGGTCACGTCCGGCACCTCGGCGTGTTTGCCCTCATAGGTATCGGTATACAGATAAACGGTGGTGCCGTAGGGCACCTCTGCCCCCGCGCGGGGGTACTGGTAGGTAACAAGGGCGGCGGTCTGGTCGGATTCGCTCTCGGCCAGGTGATGCTTCAAGCCCTTGATGTTCAGCTGCACCTGCGCGTTGCTCCACTCCTTGCCCGTCAGGTTGGGCACCTTGACGGTGGTGCCGCTGCGGTCCACGCCGTCGGTGGCGATGCCCAGATAGGGCGCGATCTCGCTGATGATGTTGCCCACCACAGGGGCAGCCAGAATGGACGAATAGTCGGTGCGGGCATTGTTGGGGTCGTCCAGCATGACATAGACCAGGATCTCCGGGTCGTTGGCGGGCAGGACAGCCGCAAAGGATGCCACCTTCTTGTAGTCGCCGTCGGCGCGGCGGTCCATGTTCAGCTGCTCGGAGGTGCCGGACTTGCCGCCGATGCGGTAGCCTGCAACGTAGGCGTTGCCGCCGCCGCCCTGGGTGCCGTCGCCCACCTCAAACTCCATGATCTGGCGGATGGTCTCGCTGGCGCTCTCGCTGATGACCTGACGGCGGATGTTGGTGCCGATCTCCTGCACCACATTGCCGTTCTGGTCCGTGATCTTATCCACCACATGGGGGGTGACCAGATAGCCGCCGTTGACTGCCGCCGAGATGGCGGTGCAGACCTGCAGCGGGGTCACGGCCATGGCCTGACCAAAGGCGGAGGAGGCCAGCTCCACCTCGCCCAGACGGCTCTTGCTGTAATACTGCATGAAGCTGGTCTCATTGGGCAGGTCCACACCGGTGCGCTCGGTAAATCCGAAGGCATCAAAGTAATCATAGAACAGGCTGGAGCCCACACGCTGGCCCAGCTGGATGAAGTAGATGTTGCAGCTGTTGCGCAGGGCCTCAGCCAGATTCTGGGCCCCGTGCGACTTTCTGCCGGCGCAGTGGTAGGTCTGCTTTGCCACGCTGTACGCGCCGGAACAGTTCAGGGTGGTGTAATAGGTTGCCTTGCCGCTGTCCACACCCATGGCGGCAGTGATGACCTTGAACACACTTCCGGGGTAGTACAGCTCGGTGATGGTCTTGTTCTTCCACTGGATATCCCGGTAGGTGCCGGTGTAGTCGGCCTCCGCATCCGCGATCTTCTGGCCGTTCTCGTCCCGCAGGTAGTTGCCGTTCTCGTCTTTTTTGTAGATGGTGTACAGCTCCGGCTCGGCCTGCACCTGCTCCGTCAGGTAGGCCAAATTGGCGCTGAAATCCTGTGGGTCATTGGGGTCAAAGTCCGGCTTGGAGGCCATGGCAAGGATGGCACCGGTCTTGACGTTCATCACAATGGCGCAGCCGCGGTTCTCAACGGTGTTGGCCGCCACGGCCTCGTTCAGGTAGCGCTCCACCACCTCCTGAATGTTCACATCCAGCGAGAGCACCAGATTGGAACCGTCCTTGGCGGCGTAGGTGGTGGCGTTTTCATCGGCAATGGCGTTGCCGTAGGCGTTGCGCAGGGTGATGGTGCGGCCATTCACACCGGCCAGCGTGGACTCATAGGAGTTTTCCAGACCGTACACGCCCTGACCATCCGCATTGCAGAAGCCCAGCACGGCGGCGGCAAAGCGGCCATAGGGGTAATCCCGCTGGAAGCCCTTGGAGGCCGACACCGACACCCGTCCCTTGCGGACAGTGGGGGTGCCGCCGTCGCTCTCCTGCTGGCCCAGGCCCAGCTTGGCCAGGATCTTTTCCAGCGCACCGGCGGATTTTCCGCTCTTGCTGTGGGCCTTGTTGTAGGTCTTGACGTATTCCTCAATGGAGAGCTTGATGGCGTTGTTGACCTTGGTGGCCAGCACCTGATAGGAGCTTTCGTTTTGGGAGAGGGCATCGCAGACCGCCTGATACTGGGTCTGGTACTCTGCTGAAGTGGTGTCCACGCTGTCCAGACTCTCGCCGTCGCCCGAAAGCAGGCGCAGGGTGATCTGGGTGCAGACCTCCTTCATGGCGGCCTCATCGATGGTGCGGGTCTCCGCCTTGGTGTCCTGATCGGTGGTGGTGGTATACAGGGCCGTGCTGTAAGAAGGGTCGGCCCAGATGGTCCAGACCACGCTGGTGGAGGCCAGCGTGATGCCGCTGGTGTCGTAGATCTCACCGCGGGTGGCCTGAATGGTGCTGTCCAGCAGCTGCTGCTCGGCGGCGTACTGGCGGTATGTGGCACCGTCGCGGATCTGGATCTTGTACAGGCTGTAGATCACGGTCAGCGCGGCGACCACCACAAGAAGCACGGCGGCACCAAAGCTGATATGACGCAGCCGGGCACTGAGCCGTGCGTGCGGGTCCGCACTGCGGCGGCGGGCACTGTTCTTTTTGGGATTGGAGGATGGTGTTTGCATTGCGTACTCCCGAAGAAACCGAAAAAGCGTGCGCTGCCGCACGCTTTTCGTTGTTTGGTTTATTTTGCCGTTCTGACAGAGGCAAGAATGGTCATTGCCCCATCGTGGAGCAGATCCGACCACTGCCGCACAGCGGATGCCTTGCGCACCAGAACGCTGCCCTCATCCAGCCGGATGTAGGTGATCTGGCTCTGGTCGATCTTCATCAGCCCCAGGCGGGTGGCGGTCTCCTCAACACTTGTGATGTTGGTGCGGCTGTTCAGGGCACTGTTGTAGTATGTATACTGGCTCTGCTCGCTCACAAGCTCTGCCTTGGCGCTCTGGATCTGAGAATTCAGCTCCACCAGCTGTGCCTCGCTCCACAGCAGGCTTACCGCAAAGCCCACCAGCAAAGCCGCGCCCACCAGCTGCAGCGCGTGCTGCATGGCGGCCCGCACGGGGTTCAGCCGCTTTTTGCCGCCCTTTTCTACCCGCAGCGGAACTTTAGGCTGCGCCTGCGGCGCTCTTCTCCGCCGAACCTCTGTCATATCGTATGCTGCCTGACCCATGGTGATCTCCTCCTCACATCTCCGGGGCTGTGCCGCCCTCAGATCTTTTCCAAAACCCGCAGGTGGGCCGAGCGGCTGCGCCGGTTCTCTTCCAGCTCCTGCGTGTTGGCTTCAATGGGTTTGCGTGTGATCAGCTTTGCCTTGGCTTTGCCGCCGCAGACGCACACCGGAAACTCCGGCGGGCAGGTGCAGGCGGTGGACCAGCGGCGGAACTTGTTCTTGACCAGCCGGTCCTCCAGCGAGTGGAAGGTGATCACGCAAAGTCTTCCACCCGGTGCGAGATGCGCAAAAATGGTATCCAGCCCCTCTTCCAGTGCGTCCAGCTCATGGTTTACCGCAATGCGCAGTGCCTGGAAGGTGCGGCGGGAGGGGTTTTTGTTCTTCCGGCGCTCCGCCGGGGGCATGGCGCTGGCCACGATATCCGCCAGCTGCAATGTCGTTTCAATGGGGGCAGTTTCCCGGGCTTCCACGATCCTGCCCGCGATCTGCCAGGCGAAGGGCTCCTCACCGTAATCCCGCAGGATGCGGGCCAGCTCCTCCCGGCTCTCGCTGTTCACGAGATCGGCGGCCGTCTCACCCTCCTGGCTCATCCGCATGTCCAGCGGGGCATCTGCCCGGTAGGAAAAGCCCCGGGCCGCGTCATCCAGCTGATGGCTGGACACGCCCAGATCGAGCAGCGCGCCGTTGATCGTTTCAATGCCCAGCTGCTCCAGAGCTTGTCCGGCATAGCGGAAGTTGATCTGCACCACGGTGGCAGGCAGGCCCGCCAGCCGGGCCCGGGCCGTCTGCACGGCATCGGGGTCCTGATCCAGCGAGATGAGCCTGCCGCCCTGCTCGCCGTTCAGCCGCAGGGCGATCTGGCGGGAGTGCCCCGCGCCGCCCGCCGTGCCGTCCAGATAGGTGCCCGCCGGGTCGATCTTCAGGCCGTCCAGGCACTCGTTCAGCAGCACCGGGACATGCTCAAACGAGGCCGGGTCAAAGGGCTGTGCTGTTTTTTCTGTGTCCATGTTCCCAGCCTCCTTTCAAAACTCAGATAAGATCCTGCATCTGCCGCCCTTTTCTGCCCGGAGCTGCTGCCCGGGAAAGCGGCCTGCGGCCTGCCGGGAGTTTGTGGCCCGGTCAGCCCTGAGGATACAATTTTATTGTAACAAAACAGGCCCCTGATTGCAAGAGTTTCCCTTTTGTTTTTTCTCTCAAAATGTACCAAAAAAAGCCCCTGCAAGCCGTCGTTTTTGCTTGCAGGGGCCGGAAGCTCTCACCGGGAAATTTCACATTCCCGCATCAGAGCTGTTTCCGGGGGCTCTGGCGCAGGTTTGCACGGACATTTTTGACCTGTGCGGCGTTTTCCGCCATCGTCTCTTCCGTGGTCTTGAGCATATTATCACAGTAGTCGGTCACGGTCTGGCGGACAGTGCGGGCCTCGGTCTGGGCGGCAGAGACGATCTCTCCGGCGCGCTGCTGGGCCGCCTTGACGATCTCGGCCTCGCTCACCAGCACACGGGCGCGCTCCTCGGCCTTTTTTACAATGGCCTGCGCCTGTGCGTTGGCCGATTCGATGAGCTGGGCACGGTCGCTGACAATGGACTGGGCCTGCCGCAGTTCCACAGGCAGGTTCTGGCGGATCTCGTCCAGATAATCCCGGATCTGCTCCACATCCACGATGCGCTTGCCGCCCGAAAGGGGCATTCCGGCGCTCTCCTCCAGCGTATCCTCAATGGTATCCAAAAGCTCGTTTACGTTCATTCCGCATCTCCCTCTCCGGCGCTCTGCCGGGGCTTACCATACTTCCACAGCAGGACTTTGCCGTATTTATACTGTTTTTTCAGGGTCATGCCGCCCACCTCGGCAGGCAGCACCAGGCCGGTCTCACTCTCGCAGATCACGATGCCGCCCGGAGCCAGGCATTTGTCCACGCCGGGCAGGATCTTTTCCAGCGTGCCGGTGTGGAAGGGCGGGTCCAGCAGCACGATGTCGAACTGCTCATGGCAGGCGGAGAGATACCGTGCCGCCTCGCCGATGTTGACCCGGCTGCGGTCAAACACGCCGCAGTTCTTGCAGTTCTTCATCACGATGTTCACGGCCTCCCGGTTCTCGTCCAGGAACACGCACCGGGCCGCACCCCGGCTCAGGGCCTCGATTCCCAGCTGGCCGCTGCCTGCGTAGAGGTCGAGCACCCGGGCACCGGGCAGGTCGAACTGGACGATGCTGAACATGGCCTCCTTGACCTGATCCATCGTTGGGCGGGTGATCTCGGTGCCGGGCAGGGCTTCCAGCCTGCGGCCCCGTGCTTCTCCTGCAATAACGCGCATGTATCTGCCTCCTTCTCCCGCTGTCCGGGCCCCCTGCCCGGCCAGCAGCTGTTTCGTGTTTTCGTATCTCCATATTATCGTCAAAACGCAACTCTTTGTCAAGGGCACGCATTGCACTCAGGGTGCAATTGTGCTAAAATCAGGGCAACGCGCCCCATGTGCGGCGCGTTTTGCCAAAAAAGGAGAGTATCTGCTTATGAAAGTCCTGCTCATCAACGGCAGCCCCCACGAGAAGGGCTGCACCTATACCGCCCTGTCCCTGATCGCCGGGGAGCTGAACGCCAGCGGCATCGAGACCGAGATCCTGAACGTCGGCACAAAGCCGGTGGGCGGCTGCATCGGCTGCGGCGGCTGTGCCGCCGGTAAGGGCTGCGTGTTCGGCGGCGTGGTCAACGAGGCCATCGAAAAGGCCAAGACCGCCGATGCCTTTGTGTTCGGCACACCTGTCCACTATGCGTCCGCCTCCGGCAACATGACCAGCTTCATGGACCGTCTGGCCTACGCGGGCGGCAAGTATCTGGCCTACAAGCCCGCCGCCATCTGCGCTTCGGCCCGCCGCGCCGGCACCACCACCACGCTGGACCAGCTGGTGAAGTACCCCGAGTTCTTCCACATGCCGCTGGTCAGCGGTTCCTACTGGCCCATGGTCCACGGCTCCAAGCCCGAGCAGGTGCTGGAGGATGAAGAGGGCTGCGCCGTGATGCGGGAGCTGGGCCGCAACATGGCCTGGCTGCTCAAGTGCATTGAACTGGGCAAAGAAAACGGCATCACCCACCCCGAAAATCCCCGCCGCCCCATGACCAATTTCATCCGCTGAGTTTCCCCTCGCTCCCGCCTGCCCGGCGGGGGCACTTTTTATCGTCACTCCGACCAAACTTCAGCCAGCCATTTTGTTTTTTCTCACAGTTCCAGCCGATTTCTATTTATGATATAATAAAGATGATCTCAATTGAGGTCTTTCAATTATTTCCCTATAAAAAGGAGGCTGTTATTATGAAACGAGTTATCAGTTGTTTGGTCGGAACTATTCTTTTATTATCTTCCATTTCTTTTTCTTCGCTCGCTACTAATGGCGGCATCCAAACATGTGCTTCTCTTTGCGGCGATTGTAACCGTGGAGAAATGGTTCAGACCAGTATCGAACGTAGCTCTTGGTATTCTGTTGGTTATATTCCCTGTTCTTATAACAAACCAAATTACAATGATACGATCAAGCGTCGTACCATTACAACTGTTTATGAGTGCACTTATTGCCATCGGGGCGAATCTAACACTCACTATGAAGAAGAGGTCGTCCACGATCATCCGTAGTTTTTCTCAAAAAGATTCGATAATATAGGTGGGTGAATATATTATGAAAAAGAGATTAACTCTATTTTTTATCACCTTTCTTTTTGCAGGTCTATGTGCTCTTCCCGCATTCGCAGTGTCTCAGGCTCGTTCTGTAAATGCTACAACAACTGCCGAAACCGTGTCCCTTGTCTGCGAATATTGCGGACAGAGCGATATGATTTGTGTGGATGAGTATTATGTTTCCTGGTATACAGTCAATTTTATTCCTTGTCAGGGACGCGATCCCCGATATAATGATTCGGTCGAGAATCGCACTCATGTTGAAATTTATCAATGTCAATCCTGTAAGTTTGGCACCAGCGTAGTTTCTACGGAAGAGCAGATTTCCCACAAACACCCCGCCATGCGTGCCTACGACCTTCCCAGATTCTGATATTTCCTTTGCGCCTCTGCCCTTGTCGGCGGGGGCTTTTTTGATTTTAACAGCTTTTTCTGCAAAAACGGAAAAAATAAGGGACGGAGTGCTTTTTTCGTTCACAACTTTGTGGTAGCATAAGGGTAAGAATTTTTTTGTGCAGAGCGATGGAGACAGGCTATGGAACACTACGATTGGAACGACGGCTGGCTGTTTGCCCCCACCTTTGATCCCGCCATCGTCCGCCCCGAATGCACCGGGGTGGAGCTGGAGCCGGTGCGCTTGCCCCACACGGTCAAAACGCTGCCCTACAACTATTGCAACGAGAACGAATACCAGCGGGTGTCCGGCTACCGGCGGGAGTTTTTTGCGCCCAAAGAGTGGCAGGGCCGCACGGTGCTGCTGACCTTTGGAGCCGTGGCCCACGATGCCACCGTGTTCTGCAACGGGCGGCGGGTGTTCCACCACGGGTGCGGCTACACCGCTTTCACTGTGGACCTGACCGAATCGCTGCTGCTGGGCCAAAAAAATGTGGTGGCTGTCCGGTGCGACAGCCGGGAGGACCTGAACATTCCTCCCTTCGGCGGGCAGATCGATTTTCTGACCTACGGCGGCATCTACCGGGCCGTCAGTCTGGACGTGAAGGAGCCCGCCTACCTGCGCGACATCTTCATCGAGGCGCAGGCCGAGGGCGATTTCCGCATCTATTCCTCCACAGTGGGCGAGACCATCGGCTGCACCCTGCAGGCCGAGATCCGCAGCCCCGCCGGGAGCAGAGCCCTGTACAGCGGTGAGCTCAGCCTGCCCATTGTGGGCACCCTGAACGGCGTGCACCCCTGGAGCGTGGAGCACCCCTTCCTCTATACCCTGACCGTCCGGCTCATCCGGCCCGGCACCAGCGGCCTGCCCGACCGGGTGCTGGACGAAAAGAGCACCCGGTTCGGCTTCCGCACCATCCAGTTCGTGGCCGGGGGCTTTTATCTGAACGGCCAGCGGGTGGAGCTGCGGGGCCTGAACCGGCATCAGAGCTACGCCTATCAGGGCTATGCCATGCCGGACAGCATTCAACAGCTGGATGCCCAATTGTTGAAAAAGCAGTTGGGCTGCAATGCAGTGCGCACCAGCCACTACCCCCAGAGCCCGGCTTTTCTGGATGCCTGCGATGAGCTGGGCCTGCTGGTGTTCGTGGAGATGCCCGGCTGGCAGCACATCGGGGATGAAGCCTGGCAGGCCCAGGCATTGCAGAACTGCCGCGAGATGGTCTGCCAGTGCCGCAACCACCCCAGCGTGTTCCTGTGGGGCGTGCGGGTGAACGGCAGTTCCGATAACGAGGCCTTTTACAAGCGCACCAACGAGGCTGTCCATCGGCTGGACCCCACCCGCCCCACCGGCGGCGTGCGGATTGCCCGCAAGAGCCAGCTGCTCGAGGATGTTTACGCCTACAACGATTACTCCTACTCCGGCCGGGGCCCGGGCTGCGAGCCCCGGTCTGCCGTTACGCCTGACCTGCGCAAGGGTTACCTCATCAGCGAGTTCGGGGGCCAGCAGTTTCCGGCCAAAGCCTTTGACGACGAGCCGCACCGGCTGGCACAGGCTCTGCGCCATGCTGCCGTCCTCAACGATGCCATTGCCCAGCAGGGCGTGGCCGGTGCCCTTGGCTGGTGCATGGCCGATTACAACACCCACCGCGAGTTCGGCAGCGGCGACCGCATCTGCTACCACGGCGTGACGGACCTGTTCCGCAACCCGAAGCTCTCTGCCGCCGTCTACGCAAGCCAGAAAACGCCCCGCTCCCCTTCGGACGTGGTGTTCGAGGTCTCTTCCAGCATGGCGCTGGGCGACCACCCCGGCGGCTTTGCCGGGGCCTGCTGGGTGTTCACCAACGCCGAGAGCGTCCGCCTCTACCGAGGCAACGATTTCATTGCCGAGTTCACCCCCGACCGCCGGGGCCGCTTTGCCGCCCTGCCCCACCCGCCCATCGAGATCCAGGATTTCGTCGGCTCCCTGCTGGAAAAGTATGAGGGCCTTGACCAGAGCACGGCCCCGCAGGTGGCGGCCATCCTCAACGAGATGCGCCGGGACGCGCTGAACCTTTCGCCTCTCTCCCGGGCGCGGATGCTCTCCCTGCGGCTGAGCGCAAACGACCTGCTCCGGATGTACTACAAATACATCGGCGTGCTGGGCGGGCCGTCCAGCGTTTACCGGTTTGAGGCAGTCTGGCACGGGCGCACCGTCCGCACCGTGGTCAAGGAGCCGGTGCAGTCGGTCCGGCTGGAATGCGTGGTGCACAACCCCATCCTGACCGACGGCCCCACCTGGGACTGCGCGGCGGTCAGCCTGCGGGCCATCGACCAGAACGGCAACCTGCTGCCCTACTGCGGCGAGGCCGTTCAGCTCAGCGTGGAAGGCCCGGTAAAGATCCTGGGCCCGGCCATCGTCCCCCTGCGGGGCGGCATGGCGGGCACCTACCTTGCCACCACCGGTGAAGCAGGCCGTGCCGTGCTGCACTGCCGGATGGAGGGCGCGCTGGATGTGGAGGCCGCCCTGACCGTGCGCAAGCGCTCCGGTGCAGAGAATGCCAATTGAATTTCGTCCTTTCATGGTAGATTTGCAATCTGTTCAAAGTTTTATCATGGTTGGCTGATATTCTATTGTTGTGAACAATCAAACGCCCTCTCCGTCCATGCGTCCGCGTGGCTGAGAGGGTTATTCTTGAGGACAAAGGACCGGAAATCTATGAGAGAGAAACTTCGTCAGTTTATGATCGGCCGCTATGGCACCGATGGCCTGAACCAATTCCTGAGCATTGCCTCGCTGGTGCTGCTCCTCATCGCCATCATCAGCCGGGTCAACCTGTTCACCTATCTGGGCGCGGCCCTGCTGATCTTCTGCTACTACCGCACCTTCAGCCGGAACATCTCCAAACGCACCGAGGAGAACTACAAGTTCTACACCCTGAAGGACCGGGTGGACAACAAGTTCAAGGGCTGGAAGGAGCAGTGGGCCAACCGCAAGGTCTATCACTACTACCGCTGCCCCCAGTGCCGCCAGAAGCTGCGCGTGCCCCGCGGCCGCGGCCGCATCCAGATCTCCTGCCCCCGCTGCGGCACCCAGTTCATCAAGAAGAGCTGAGCCATGTTCGGATATGTTATCCCGAATCAGGCCGCGCTCAGCCCGGAGGCACAGGCGCGGTACCGCGCGGCCTACTGCGGGCTCTGCCGCCGCATCGGCGCGCTGCACGGCACCCGGGGGCGGCTGACCCTGAGCTATGACCTGACTTTTCTGGATCTGCTGCTGTGCAGCCTGTACGAGGGCGAAAGCGCCTGTGCGATAGGCTGTGACCACTGCCCCATCCACCCCATCCGGAAGGTGGAGTGGCGTTCCAGCGGCCCCACCGATTACTGTGCGGACCTGAGCGTGGCTTTGCACTACTACAACGCGCAGGACAAGTGGAACGATGACCACAGCCTGCTGGGCCTGGGCTTTGAAAAGATGCTTGCTGCCCCCACGCAGAAGGCCGCCGCCCGCTGGCCCCGCCAGTGCAGCGCCATCCGCACCTGTCTGGATCGACTGGCCCGGTACGAGGCCGAGGGCAGCGAGGATCTGGATGCCGTTTCCGGCTGCTTTGGGGAACTGATGGCCGAGCTGTTCGATTACCGGCAGGACCACTGGTCACCGGAGCTGCGCAGCATCGGCTTCAATCTGGGCAAGTATATCTACCTGCTGGATGCCTACGACGACTTGGCCCGGGACGAGCGCAAGGGCGCATACAATCCCCTGCGCACCCTGAGCAGAGAGCCCGGGTACGAGGAAGAGATGCGGGAGATCTTTGAGCTGCTGCTGGCCAACTGCGCCCGCAGCTTTGAGCGCCTGCCCTGTGTGGAGGACGTTGACCTTCTGCGCAACATCCTGTATTCAGGCGTGTGGCTCAAATATCACTGCAAAAATGCAAAAAAGAAGGACAAAACCGCCTGATCCCGGCGGTTTTCCTTGATTTTTCCGTTCCAGTCCTGTACACTAAAGATTGCTTGTGCGGCACAGTGGCCGCACAGATGGTAATAGAGACGTGAGGAAGTAGACCGATGAGAGACCCCTATGAGGTTCTGGGCATCCAGCGCGGTGCCAGTGAAGACGAGATCAAAAAGGCTTACCGTGCCAAGTGCAAGCGCTGGCACCCTGACCTGAACCCCAACGACCCCACCGCCGAAGAGCACTTCAAGGAGGTGCAGGCGGCATACGATGCCATCACCAAGGGCGAGACCGGCCCCCAGATGGGCGGCGGCTACGGCGGTGCCTACGGCCAGCAGAGCGGCCCCTCCTACGGCGGCTATCAGCAGGGGTACCAGCAGAACGGTTACTCCAACGGGGATTTCGGAGACTTCGGCTTCGGTTATGACCCCTTCGGGTTCGGGTTTGGCTTTGGCGGCAATTATCAGCAGCAGCGCGGGCCCGGCTACAACGGTGCGGACACGCCTGAGATGCAGGCCGCACGCAACTTCATCGTCAACCAGCGCTACCCCGAGGCCCGCCGCGTGCTGGACGGCATCACCGTGCGCACCGCCCGGTGGTACTATCTCTCCTCGCTGGCCAATCAGGGCCTGGGCAACAGCATCGATGCCCTGCAGGATGCCCGCCGCGCCGCCCAGATGGAGCCCGGCAACACCGAATACCAGATGAACCTGCGCAATCTGCAGGACCCGGGCCGCACCTACCGCACCCAGACCACCTACGCCCAGCCCGGCGGCCTGATGCGCTGGTGCTGGAGCATGATCCTGCTCAACCTGCTGTGCAACTGCTGCTGTGGCGGCGGCTGGGGCTGGCGGTTCCGGATGTAAGCGCAAAAAATGATATAAGGACAATGAAAAAATCCCTCCCTGCCGACGTGGCAGGGAGGGATTTTTGCTGTTTGATTACTGGATCACGATGGTGCGGCTGATCTCGCTGCTGGAGTAGTTTCCGGCGGCTTTGGCCGTCTGGACATACTCGCCGGGCTCGGTGGGGAACCCGCTCTGGGTCGTGCCCAGGAAATCGAAGAGACCGCTCTTCTTTTTATAGGTGTAGATCACCTTGCCGCCCTCGACCACCTGGCCGTCGCTTTCGACCACTGCGGTGACGTTGTAGTTCTGGGCCTCTGCCGCAGTCATGCTGCCGGGGAGCTCCTGTGCCCAGTAGACACGCACCCCCGCACTCTTGGGCTTGATGCGGAAGAACGCCATACCGGCGGTGTTCACATCACCGGATTCCAGCGCCACAGCACCGCCCACATAGCTGCCGGCTTCCGTAGGCTGCTCGTCCAGATAGATGCGGCTGAACACGCCCTCGGGCAGATATTTGCGGATAAGCTCCAGTGCCAGCTTCATGCCGGTGGAGACATCCTTCAGCGTGGGGATGTAGAATTTCAGGACATCCATCACAGAGACCACTTCATCAGCTACCCGCAGCAGCACGCTCACGTCGTTGCCGTCGATCAGCTGCTTGATGTAGGCGTAGATGTTGAACTCCTCTTCCTGCTCAGGGTTCGCCGACATCTTTTTCGGCAGGGGGATCATTTTGAGCAGAGTGCGGATCTTGCCCGAAAGGATCAGGGTCACATAGCCCTGCGCTTCGCCGCTGGTGCCCATCACCACGCCGATATACTGGGTATCTGCCGGGGTGGTCTGGACGCTCAGGGTAAAGGGGGAGCCATAGGTCAGATCCCCGTCTGCGGTCAGGCGGATCGAGACAACGCTGTTGTTCTCATCCACGCCTGCGGTGGTCAGGTCAGGCAGTTCGCTGCCCGCCGAAGCCGCCAGCGCCGGTGTGGCCGCCGCACTCAGGGCGAACACTGCCGCCAGCAGCAATGAGATCAGCCGTTTGGTTTTCATCAGCCAAAGACCTCCTTTTATATAGGTTCTTGTATCATGCAAAAATAAGGGTGCATGGAACACACAGCACAGTGTTCCCGCACCCTCATTTTACCGCATTGTACCGTACAGGTCAATAACGGGATTCAAGTTAAATTTTGCTCAGCTGCGGGCCCTGGGCGGTATCTTTGACAGCCCAGCCCATCTCGGTGAGCTGCGCACGGATGGCATCCGCAGCGGCCCAGTCCTTGGCCTTCTTGGCGGCGGCGCGCTTTTCCACCAGCTCCGTCACCTCAGCGGGCACCTCGTCCTTCTTGCGGTTGTACATCAGGCCCAGCACGCCGGTGATCTCATCGAACGCCTTGGCGGCAGCCTCCAGCGCAGCCTTGGAGGAGGCAGAGGACAGGGTGTTGATCTCCTTGACCAGATCGAACACGGCAGCCAGCGCATCGGGGGTATTCAGGTCATCGTCCATGGCCTTGCAGAACTTGGCGCGGGCCTCGTCTGCCTTGGCGGTCAGGGTCTCATCGGTGCCAAACGCGGTCTTGCTCAGGGCAAAATCAAGGTTCTCGCGGCAGGTGTAAAGGCGCTCC
>ENA-ORLU01000628-ORLU01000628.1-human-gut-metagenome-genome-assembly--contig:-NODE-628-length-32197-cov-5.917310_pt1 | contig 32197 bp, 32 predicted proteins | sample MGYA00243009_ERZ508833 | MGnify/ENA primary metagenome ERZ508833 (study PRJEB26277, sample SAMN04329763) | human gut metagenome | biome: human-associated habitat | host: Homo sapiens | place: USA...
TCGCGCCTTATCAAAGGGATAGGGACACTGAAGCACCTGACCGGAAACGATACTCTTGTTTTCTGGCTTGTATGCCTTCACATCTGCAATGGTGCAGGGTTCCCAGCCCCAAGCATGGTCAATTAAAGGCTCTGCATTGACACCAAAAAGCTTGTACAGTAAATCCTCATTGTAATAGCTGTTTTTAGAACCAGTGGAGCAAAGGGCAATATCTCCCATAGTATAAATTCCTTCTTGCTCCAGCCTTTTGGCGTAACCCTTGCCAACTCGCCAAAAATCTGTCAGAGGCTGATGGGTCCAAAGCTGCTGGCGGTAAAGCTGTTCGTCCAAATAGGCAATGTGGACGCCATTTTCATCAGCAGGAATTTTTTTAGCAACAATATCCATAGCGACCTTAGCCAGATACATATTGGTGCCAATGCCTGCGGTAGCAATAATGCCAGTATTCTCTAAAATATCCTTGATAATTATTTGACAAAGCTCCATAGGCGATTTTTTATAGGTTTGCAGATAATGGGATATATCTATAAAAACCTCATCAATAGAGTAGACATGAATATCCTCTGGAGCAATGTATTTGAGATAAATGTTGAGAATATCAGTGCTGTATTTTATATAATGAGCCATTCTTGGTGGTGCTATGATGAAGTCTACTAGTAAACCAGGATTTTGCTGCAGCTCAGAAAGCAGGATTGATTTATCCATGCTTGTGGAGCCATGATAGTTGGCCTTGCGAACGCTGTTGATCTGGTGTATTTTTTCGTTGACCTCAAAAAGTCTAGGCCTGCCAGGAATACCAAATGATTTGAGGGCAGGGCTGACAGCAAGACAGATAGTTTTGTCAGTCCTGCTATTATCTGCCACAACTAAATTAGTATCCATTGGGTTAAGGTGGCGCTCTATGCATTCTACTGAGGCGTAGAATGATTTTAAATCAATAGCTAAGTAGATATGCTTCATCTTTAATCACCAATTTGTTTTAAATACAGAACGGATGTTCTAGGTAAATTATAGCACAAGTAAAAATAAAGGTAAATATGCGTTTGTGTTTTGGCAAGGTTATTCTTGTATCAATAAGTTCAATTATAAGTGTGTATAATTTCTGTGCGTGCCCAAGATTCAAGAATGCTATGCTGATGAAATGGTAAAACCTAAAAATGAAGCAACGGATAATGCATTTAAGATTACGCTGCCTAACGTTAACTTTGCTCATGCAATTTTCATATCTTTATTTTTAATGCCAATCGATGTTTTATATGATATAATTTATAGAAGGTTAGGATATGAAATAATAATTGTATTTGTTAAAGGGTGGTGAATAGCAGTATGAGTTACTTAATTGAGGATGTGTTTAGTCCACGTTCATTTCCTCAAAATACGTATATTTATCGAAAGACGGATAGCGGAGAGAGTGTAGATGCTAGATTAAAAAGAGCATTAGCAATGAAGGGTAACCTTATTTTTGTCTCTGGTGCATCTAAATCAGGTAAAACCGTATTGTGCCATAATGTTATTGCTGAAGATAAATATATTGGTTTAAGTGGTAATCAAATCGGTTCTAAAGAAGATTTTTGGAATCATGTAGCAGAACAGATACCATTATCAGATTCTATTGTTACTACATCTTCCGAGCAGACCAGTAATGCTAGTGGTAATAATATGGGTGTAAACGTAAACTTAGGCGTTTTGGCTATTCATGCAGGTGCAAATAGCAATCAGGGAGAAGTTGCCAACACTCAAATAGCATTATCAAAATCAAGAACAGAACGCCAAATTATCCGCTATCTTATTGATAATAATAAGGTCCTTATTATAGATGATTTCCATTATGTTGCCAAAGATGTGCAGATGTATATTGCAAGAACTTTGAAGACAGAGTTGTTTAATGGTTTGAAGGCTGTTATTATATCTTTGCCCCACAGAAGTGATGAGGCTATAATCTGTAATCCGGACTTAATAGGAAGAACGACTTCAATCGAAATTCCTCCTTGGGACAAAGCCGAGCTAAAGGAGATAGCGGTAAAAGGTTTTAATTTACTGAAGCTTGATATCTCGGACGATGATGTTGAATTACTGGCCAGGGAAAGCATAACATCTCCACAGTTGATGCAGGATAATTGTTTTAATCTTGCATTTGCTGCTGTTAACAATCATTTGAGTATCAATAGCGGACTTGTACAGAGTGCTTTTAGAGAGACTGCAAGTAATTACTCTCATTATGAGCGTATTGTAAAAAATATAACTCTAGGTCCATTACAGGGAAGAGGTAGAAGAAAGCTCTATGAGTTGCAAGACTCCAGCGTGGATATTTATAATTTGCTGCTTTTAGCGCTTAAAGCAGATCCACCTGTGGTATCATTAGACATAGCAGAATTAAAGCAACGTACTAGTGTATTGCTTATGGAGAACCAACAGCTTTCTAGCTCTGTTATCTCTGCTACGATAAATAAAATCATCAAACTTGTAAGGGAAGTTATGCCCGAGCTAGATGCTTTTGAATACAACAACCAATGCCTCTATATTTTGGATCCATTTCTATTATTTTATCTGAGATGGAAAATTTAAAAAACTAAAATTAGCAACAGGTATGATGTGCTCCCTTAAAGTTAGACTTTCACGAGACGACTTCGGTCGTCTCGTTTTTCTTTATGCATAAATAGGACAAGTTGAGTTATTGATGGTTTAGAAGAAAGCAGGCAATTTAAAATTGCTTTTTAAATTGTATCAACTGAAACACTGTTTATTTTTGAAAGGTGAAATAAATGTGAAATGCATATAACAGCAGGAAATTTTATTTTCTAATAGAAATGTACACGGGGGGTAGATAATTGTTGTTTAAATATTAAGTTTCTCCCGAAGCTATGATGTAATATAAACTCGTTAGGAGGGATATTTATGAGCTTAAAATATAAATGCCCGGAATGTGGAACTCCGTTAGGCTTTGAAGGATTGTGCTGGCATTGCAGAGCAAAGCAGTACAGAAAAGAGGTTGCTAATTGGACTGCACAGGAGGTTGAAGAAAAAATAAACCAGGTGCTTGCTAAATTAAGGATTTCTACAGAAGATGATTTTTATAGCTCCAAGGAATGTGAAATTCTTGATAATTTGATGACCAAGGGTGTGGTGGCTAAGCAAATTGCTGAGGCTGCCTGCGAGCGAGAAATTTTTTATCCAAGCCATTTGTATTACAAGGCTGGGGAGAATGTTAGAGATAAGCTGATAGAAAAAATAATGACTACAAAAGATTCTAATGAAGCGGGCTCTTTGCTAAGGTGTCTGGCCATGGTTGGCGATAAAAAAGCTCAGGATGCTTTGTATGAGCTTAAGGTTAATCCAAGACCATGGAGAAAGAAGCTTTTTGTAGATGCCGATGTATATGCTGAAGAGGGCGGTTGGACTTTTGATAGCAATAATAATTATATAAAGCTAAATTATGATAAATGCTTTGCTTTTGTTGAAGGTGATAAAAAAGAGGAGAACGGTACCTTTATTGCCAGAAAAAGAGGCGAGAAATGTCCACACTGTGGCTGCGAATTGATGGATATTTTGGTGATAGATGGCAGAGATGAACGATTTTCCTTTTTGGGCTTAGATGGAATTATTACAGCCAGCTGCTGCCCCAACTGTGTAAGCATGACTGATGAGGTTTCTAATAAATTTACACTTGATGGTAAAAGCGAGATTTTAACTTTTGATGGAACTGACGAAAATTATTGTCGTGCAGAGGACATTGAGCTAATGGTCGATAATAAATTAGTTGTTTCTACAGACGAAAAACCAGTGTTTTATGGTGGCTTTAATAGTGACGTAAACACTATAGGCGGATTTGCCAACTGGGTGCAGGACTGGGAATATAGAGAATGTCCTGAATGTGGAAAAAAGATGAAGTATCTTGCTCAAATTCATTGGGATACGATTATGGATTGTGCTGAAGGAACCTTATATGTTGAAATTTGTCCGGAGTGTAGGATAATTACCATGTTTCATCAGCAGACCTAAAAGGAGAAGCCTGTATGGATAATATGGTTACAGTATTTATACAAGAAAATAGAATTCTTATTACACTAGTAATGGGAATTGTTATTTTAATAGGTAGCATAATGAACTGGAACTGGCTTTGTGACCCAACTGGAGCCCCAGACTCTCAGCTTTATGGCAGAGGCTCTAGAAGAATAATTTTTTTAGCAGCAGGAGCCATTTTAATCGTGGTTAGCATTTGGGAGTTTGTGTTGGGATGGAAATAAGGAGGAATGCAGGATGAGTTTGCCAAAACGCGACGGCGTAAATGACCGCTATTATCTGATACATAAATCAGATACAGCTTTAGAAGTGCTGGCAGAGGCAGATATCTGCATACAAGATATTCTGGATGGTACTGCTCGTGAAAATCATTCTGCATATCCGACTGTGGTGCGTAACAAAAACGGAACGCCTTTTCTTCCTAGTCAGATATTGGAGCGGTATCTATCAAAACTATCCTTTAAGGGGTTTCCTTATGAGGATGCAGTTTTATTTTGTGATGCTTTGCGTAATTTAGTAGGTTGGACAGAGATTCGTTATGCATTGGGAAAATACATTAAACATAGGGTACAGGAAAATTTTTTTGAGGTTGGAGAAAAAGAGGACTGTTTTTCGCCTTATCCGCCCTGCACCGTATGGCCTGAGCTACGGCCTGAGGATGTGGACGAGAACCTGCTCCGTTTTACATGCTATGTTGCAGTTTGCTATACAGTGTATGGAGCCAGCTATGATACCATTACAACAGAACACTATCTAAATCTGGTTTCCCAAATCCGTCCTGATATGGTAAAGAAATTGAAAACTAATGGCAGTGGCAAATTGCTACCTAATATCCAAAAGCGAAAAACAAAGCACCTGACCGCCTCGGCCAACGATGCTTTTGCTATTATTCGCATTACGGCTAAGGACTCTACGGAGGAGTGCTATGCTGATATTCTTGAATATCTGTGTGAAGTGCTGGAACAGAAAGAATTTCCACGCAGCTATTCGGTGGAGTATCGTGGAAAGGAGAAAATTTATCTGCCTATTTCAGGACTACCAAAGAAGGGGATAAATCAGCTTTTTGCCTGCGCTGTGCAGTATCAAAATCTGCATCCTGTTATGGAGCGATATGCACGTCTAGCTATGCAAGAGTATGAGTATTACCAAAATCTTGCTGATGAATATTGTGCTATGCCTGGTACCTTTGTGGTGTTTGCTTTGGGATTAGAGGGAGTGCAGTGGCGTTCTTTAGTGTGCGATTATTTGGATATGTGCGATGATGAGCACTCATCCTTGCAAGAGAAGTTCATACAGGCTTTTTTCAAAAAATATGGATTTACACTTCAGACACTTCCTGTATTGGTTCACGGTGTCCAGTCTATGCAGAATCTGAAACCTGCAAAAGAGTTTCGTACCTTGATTGCCAATGAGGAGAGCTTGAACGCTTTGCTTGAGGTGAAGAATCATTTAGATGAGTATTTGCCAGAAGAAAATTGTCAAAATAAAAGAGAGCAGGACTTCCTTTGGCAAGAGGTACTCTGGGGAATTTGGGGCCAAGCTGCGGAAAATGGCGGTAGTAAGGTTATAAAAGCAGCACCGAAGGAACTGAAAGAGAAATATCAGCAAGTATTTGCGTAAGGAGAACGCTATGAAAAAGAGAAGGGTTAAGGACTTTATTGCACTTTATGCTCCTGAGGATGAGGAAAAGCTAGTGCTAATCCAAACTGGTACCAGTGCCGATAGAACTTTTTTGGATACATTTTGGACAGCACATGTTTACGCTCTTGCTATGGCAGATGCTGAGACAGAGCAGATAATATCTGAAAGATGTTATTTAAGCTGGCCGGTGACGGAACAGCAGCGGGAATCAGAAGAGTATACTGAGCGATTTCGCAAAGGAAATATTTATCGAATCAAGGTTCATAGATGGAAAGGTAATGCTCTCAGTGAACCCCATTGGTATGTAACAGATGTGTTGGAGGAAGGTGTGTCCTGTCCGGCACTGGAGAAAATTTGGGAGGATTATACAAAACCAATCCTTTTAGAGGATGAGGTTCTAGGGAAGCTTACGCTGAATCGTGAAACGAGTACATTTAATGGAACCTGTAAGTGGATGGGAAAAGACGTGAATATTTCGTTGGATGTTAATATTGAAAAGAAATCATCTTGGACTCGTGTAACCAATGTTATCAAAAAACTGGTAGCAGAACAAAAGGATTGGGACAAGTCACTGCGTGCGAAGGCGGCACAAAAGCTTACTGCTCAGGCTAACGAATGGTTGGCGGATAATGACCAGACTGACCGAAATTCAGAGAAAGATCCAATAACCGAGGGTGAGTTCGCACAACGCATCATACTAACCGAGTTTACAGTATCTCCTGGTGGTCGTTTTACAGCTTGGTACGAGGACGATGATATGTTCTGGGGTCATGTAATCACTGTGGATGGAACACTGAAAAAAGGACCCATTGGAGCTGATATACAAGGTTGACTCAGAGAAGGGGTGTAACTATGAATCATACAGAAGAAACAAAGCTGCTGGAGCAGATTGAGAATTGGAATGATGCGGACGAGTATTCACGATGTATAGAGGCCATAGAAGCTATCCCAGAGCAGGAACGGAGTTATTTGCTTACTGTTAAGCTGAGTAGGGCCTACAGTAATCTAGCAGTATTAGGTGATTATAAAGAGCATGGAACGGATTGTGAGGTGGACGGAAATCTTATCCAACATGCTATTGCTATTTTGGAGTCCGTTCGTGTTCAGGGGGAAAATGACCCCTATTGGAATGCTCGTATGGGCTATTCCTGCATGATGGCATACAGCTCCGCAACTACCGCTTATGAATACGCAAAACGATGGCTGGCATTAGCACCAGATGACCAAGCGGCTAAAAAACTTGTGCATGACTGTGAGATGTATATAGAAGAGGAAAAGGCTTTAAAATTGAATTGTAAATAAGGAGGAATACATTATGTTAAAAGTAGAAGATATTTTAAGAGAAGATTTTGATTGGGAAGATGTAGAGATTGATGAGGATGAATTTGATGTGTTAGAAGCTGAATTGATCATAGATTATTTAAAGAAACACTCTCCAGAAGAAAGACAGCTTTTGGCAATAGACTGGAATTTTGATAATTCTAAAGATGTTATCAAATGGATAGCAGAACAGCCTGACACTGATAAAGGAACAGCTTTATTTTTATATTGGTATATGAATCCTCAATTTTTTAAGAAATATAAAGATAGAGAAGAGTGTGAAGAGGAGGACAGTTGGGCTTTAGAAGATTTTGATATTGTAGAAACTCTTGAGAAAAATTATCTTTCTGGATTCTATAAAAATCAAAAGTATGCTTTTGATCCTAAAAATGACCCATATAATTCTGATTATGATTGGACGGACGAAGTTAATGATGATGAAATGAAAAGAGCTATTCCTGAAGAGATGTACGCTGCTTTAGAGGGAGAAGTTTTGGAGAGTCCTAATTGGGAAGAAGGAATTCCTGATGAAGTTACAGCTGTACTTGATAAGCTTTATGAAGTTTTAGATGAGGAATAGGTTGGAATCGACTGATAAACTAACCATCATGACTTTTTGAGAATCTAGCCGTGTAATAAGTCTTTATTATAGGATAGAGAAAGTAGGTGCCTTATGTACCAAATTGCATATATTGGCCGTTGGGAGACACTTCCGAAAACGGCTGAGGTAATTTATGAACACGATATTCCCAAGCTAGAGCAGATGCTTCAAGACGGGTTGAATCTTAATGCTCCTATTCAATTAAGCGAATATATAAAACTTATGCCATTGGAGATTGCTGTTTTTCAAAACGATGTACCTATGATTCGTTATTTGTTGGAGCATGGAGCTGATCCCAGTTTAGCAGAGGAACAACCCCTGATACTCACTGCTGCTCGTTGTTGTGGGCCGGATGTGGTGGCGCTCTTTGCTGGACAGGTTGCAATGCTCAGCCCTAAGCAGAAGGAGCGGGCTTTCCAAGAGGTGCGTTGGGGAAATCGATTGGAGAATATTTCCGTATTGGAGAAGGCTGGGATTAGTGTCTCTAAGTATGGTGGCGAAGCGTTTCGAGCAGCTGTGTCTGAGGGAAATAAAAAGCTTGCCAAAATTCTTTTGGAAAAAGGTGCAGATATTAACTATCACAAGCCTGACATGGTGTTTCCTAACGCCTCTACCGCCATCACTGAGGCCGCTCGACATAAGAATTTTCCTATGGTGTACTGGTTGGTGGAACAGGGGGCGGACATTACTATCGCCGATAAATACGGCGACCGTCCTTATACTGTAGCGGTGCAGAATAAAAATCAGGAGATGGCCAATTACTTAAAAGCTTTGGAACCAGAGGATTGGCACAATGAACAGGAAAAGGTGCGTCAGCTTATGCCCTATAAGCTACCTAAGAAAATGGTGGAATATTTGAAGACTGGACCTTGGCGTTTAGAATTTCCCGAACAGACATGGGTAAAATGGGTGGAGCTATATACCTATATGGATGTACAGGAGATGACATGGAAGCGGAAAAAGTTGCTCTCACTTATGCCTGCTATGGACAACTACAGCGATTATCTGCTGTTGTGGAGTCCTAGAGATAAGAAGCTATGGTATCTGGACATTGAGCATGAGGAGTTTCATCCGTTAGCTAAATGGGATGAATTCATTGCTGAGCCGGGTAGGTATATCAACGGAATGATTGAGGGCGAGTTTGAGGAATAAGGAGTAATGCTATGATAGAAGAAAATAGAACTTACATTACTAATCTCAAGGTTACTGATGTTCCATGGCATAGGCTTACAACCGCTTATGGACGGGGTACGGATTTTCCTAAACATTTTGAAAGTCTTTTTAAAATGGATGATTTAAAATCAGTCAAAAACGCTCTTTATGAGCTTACTACCAATATGGAGCATCAAAGCACATTATGGCATTCAACTCCTTTTGCAATGATATTTTTGAGTCGTATTTTATTGGATGCTTTAAAGAAAAGTGAACAGAATCCCGTTGCTGAATTTCTTGCAGGTGAGCTTTTAGACTTTTTCAAATGTATTTTAAAGTGTTACCACTACGGAAATGATATGGAACACGCTGCTCCGCTATCATTGTTCTCTGATATGCTTAGGGAAGAATACCTGTGGTCGGAGGAATATGACGAGGAAGAAGATGAAATGCGATACGAGGAGGACGAGGTATTCCCTGATGATTTGTTCTATAGCTTTTATTACTATTCTTGGCAGTCTGTGAAAGCCTATAGAGATGTACTGGATGAGCAAGCTACAGATAAGTTTGCCAAGCCTGTCGCCGCAGTGCTGAAACTTCTTTAAAGGAGGATACACCAATGTTTGAAGCATTCTATGAGATGTACGAGTCCGAGGAGCGGGAAGTAGTGGCTTTAATCCGCAATTGCATCGGAGGAGGATATAACAATAAGGGAAACTTTTGGGAAATGACTGTTGTGACACTGGGTATGGTGTTTTGTGACACAGGAGAGCTTGATGTTAAAGAAGGCAGAATGGAATGGCCTGTTACAGATGAAGAACGAAATGGTGAAAAGGGTTGGGGCAGATTTGGCAGAGAAAAAATTTGTCGAGTAAAGGTTAGAAGGCTGTTAGAGGAATATGTGCCACCTCACACTACTCCAGAAAAATTCAATTGTTGGGCTATTACTGAGGTGATGGAAGAAGCTGTAGTTTGTCCAGAACTGCAGAATGTTTTGGACGAATATAATAAACCTGTAGTTATTGAAGACAAGGTATTGGGTAGTTTAACCCTAAACAGAGATCTTGATATGTTTGAGGCAAGTATCATTTGGAATGGTAGTGATATTTCTCTTATGCTGGAGGTTAATTCTGAAAGCAAGTCTTCATGGAGTCGTGCTCGTACAGCGGCTAAGAAGCTATTTACAGAGCAGCAGGCTTGGGATAAGAGTATGCGTGAATTTGCAGCTAAAAATCTTACTGCACTAGCTAACGAATGGCTTGCGGATGATGATGAAAAGAATGAGGCTGAACCGATTACAGAGAGTGTCTTTGCACAGCGTATTACACTTTCCGAGCTGTCTATTACCTCTGGTGGTAGCTTTACAGCTTATTACAATGATGACGATATGTTTTGGGGACACGCAGTTGAGGTTGGCGCTTCTTTAAAGAAAGGCATTACCTATACTAATATTACAGGATGAGTTGGTGAGAATATGGAACGGTATAATTTGTCAGCAGAGCAGGTGGTAAAACTGTTATATCGCAAGGAGATTAACAGAGTGACTACTACTGATACAGCCAATTTTTTTAATAATCCTATTTTAGCTAAGGTTTTTGGAAATAATCTTGCGAGTAAAAACAATTATAAAATCAGTTGGAAAGAGATAAACAATACAGAGCTTAGACTAAAGACTGATTTTCCCAATGTTTTAAGACGTTATTATCATGAATGTGGTGATTTAGACATAAATACCTGTTTCAGCAGCATTTTAAATTTAGATGAGCTTGGTTTTTCTCACACTTGGGAAAGAGAAGCTTTGGAGGATGATGGGCTTTCCAATGACGAAATAGAAAAAGCTTTAAAAGAAACAGATAATTTTTTAATATTTTGGACAGAAAATCAGGGTGTGTGGAATGCTGCTATAAAAAAAGAAGATTTATCCTTGGAAAATCCACCAGTATATATGACGACCAATGATGATTTATATTCTTGGGAAAAAGTAACGGACGATATTGATACTTTTATAATAGTACAGGTTATAGAAAATTTATCGAGCAGTAAATTTTATTATTTAACCTTTGACAGTGAACAGATAGAATTTCTGCTGCAGGATAAGAAAATATCAAAGGATGAACTAATAAAAAATCCATTAGGAATAAAAGACAGAAATGTAAAATTCCCTACTTATTCAAATTATGATTATGATGGTGATAAAATCTATATCTTTAAAATGATTGATGATAGGTTTGAAAAATGCTGGTGCATAAAGCCATCTGTGACAAAGGATAAAACTTCTTTTGCTGATGGAATTCTATTAAAAATTGCTGAGATTTTGTCTTTTAATGATAGAGCAGTTATTAAAAAACTAGAAATAATTTTTGAAGATTTTCGTAATTATTTAAGGGAAAATAGCAGCTTTTGCTATATTGATGATGAGATAAAGGCTCTTTCGGATAAAGAAAAAATTGAACTGAAGGTAATGGCTTTAGTTTTACTTTTGAGTGAAAGGGGATATATCTGCTATTTAGATTGGAAATGCGAGCTAGATGATTTTGCAATGCTTTCTGATGTTATGAAGAAGGCGGGTATAAATGAAGATATCTGCAGCATTGAAGATTTAAACCTTGATGAAGATGATGATATAGAAATATGGTGTGAAAAATTTAATCGTGAATTTGCTAAGAAAGATGTTTTAATTGGCAATATTGACACTAATTCGGACAGCTATTCTATTTTTCCTATAACGAGGCAAAATTTAAATCAAGTAAGCGAATTGGGGAAGAAGATTGGTTTGAAAATTACTTCTTTAAATTATCCAAAGGAGGAATGTGGTATGACTAATAATTGGCAGGCGATGTATGAGGAGAACAAAGAAAAATTTAGATGCAAAGTAGATTTAGAAAGCTACTTTACGCAAAATAAGATAGGCGAAATGGCTGTAGACACCTTAGAGATTGGCGATGTAAGCCTGCCAACTGGTGAAATTTTAGCTTGTGATCCTTTGGTTGAGCTGGGTGAAGCCAAAGCATATATTCAAAAAACTCCAGTGGGTAAATATTCTGTAAGAATTGCGGTAGTACCAAGCGAAGATTATGGAGATAGATATGCTTGCGTTAAGGTTGAATTTAGCAAGAACAATCCAGTGGTTTATGAATTAGCAGTAACCGGCGAAGAAGAAAAAATGGACGAGGCTGCTGAAGATGAATATTATGGCTTTGGTGTAGATGCAGGAATGGGCTGTGTAGCTGATAAAAAATCACAGGATGAATACATCAAATATTGGAACAAGCTGGAAGAAGATGGCGAAGCCGACAATCCCTATGATGATATATTTGAAGAGCTGTTGTCAGAAAGTGCAAAGCAATTTCCTAAATATCAAAGAACAGGTGGCGATTGGGCTAATTGGACAATTCCTGATACTGAGCTAAATATTCCTATTTTTGCTTCTGGTTGGGGAGATGGCTATTATCCTTGCTATTTTGGTTATGATGAAAAAGGAGAACTTTGCGGTTTTTATATTCTCTTTATAGATATTGAAAAAGAGTATTCTGACGAAGAAGAGGAATAGGATGCGGAAAGAAAGGAGAAGCTTATGGAAAATGTAAGAAAGTTTTTGTCATCTCCCAAAGAAAATCTAGATGAATTTTGGGAGTCTAAGGATTTAATTTGGGTTGACTGGCGTGATTTTGACGATTCTATAATTCGTTATTTTAATGATGTACTTCCGAATGAAGATAGCATTAAATTTGAATCTGTTGAAATTGAAAAAGAGCGGGGAATTGATATTTATTTACAAAAAAATGATATTCGCAAGGCTATACCTTATGCAGACGAATATACAGATAGGGATACAACATTAAAAAGTATTCAGGAATATGTATCACCTAAATATCAAATTCGATGGTATATGGATTCACTAGGCAGTGATACTTTAGCTTTTTGTATTGGACTTACTTCTCAATGGGAGCAGTTAGAAAAAGATTTTGGAAAAGAATTTGTTGATTACTATTTTGCACCAATAAAAGAAAATAGTGTTATGTTTGAAATGGATATGGACGAAGTATTTAAGTTGTTGGAGGCTAGAGGAGAAAAAGAATGATGCTTTGCTGCCATGAAAACTGTGGAGGCACTGGACGGAAAACTATGAAACAGGATTTTAAGATTTGGCGCAATCAAATATTGCAGAATCCGCGGGACATTTCACCGCTGAAATTCGGAATGTCACAGGATGAAATTGTGGGGGTATTCGGCAAGCCTGATGCAGTTTCTACTATGAGAAGTGGCGGAAAGCCTTTGATTATGAAATACCATGATATTGAACTGTATTTTGATGGAAAAGCTCATCAGGGGCTCTATTTGATTTATAGTGACGATGAGATTGAACTGAGCATTACTGCTGAGCAATGAGAAAGGAGCGACAACGATGAAAGCGTTTGACCCTAATTACAAACTATTGGCAGAGATGTATGAGGACGATTATTATCCTGCTTTTTTGGTAGACAAAGTAAAGGATGAGCTTCAAAAGGTTATCGACCTGCTAGAGAGCGGCGAAACCGATGTCGAAGTAGTGCAGGAAACGCTGGATGAGGCTGTTTGTGGTATCAATAATCTTCAAGAGGAGTTTGACGAGAACGACAGCGAAATTGAAACAGTGGCACGAGATTGCATTGGCGTTACTGTGGCTTACATTTTAGAGTGGTTTGATATTCCTATTGATATTGAGGAGGCTATCAGGGAAAGGGATTGGTAAAGCTCATGGCGGAAAAAGAGCTTGTGATTTGCGATGAGTGTGGCAGCCTGTTTTTCAAAGGAAGTTCAAAAATGGAAGCATTATGCCCAGAGTGTGCTCATATGCTCTATGGATACCCAAATTGTGACCACAATTTTCAAAATGGAAGGTGTGTGCATTGCTACTGGGACGGCTCAAAGAGCGAATATGTAAAAAAGCTAAAAGTTTAGATTTTTGAAAGACTAAAAAAAGTAGGAGAAGCTTATGGAAAACTATAGGATAGAGAGCAAAATTAATATTTGGTCTAAATTTATAGATAGCTTGTTCATAAGCTTTTCTTGCTTCATAGTTTATTTTGGAATAAAGACAGGTATTTCCTTTTCAAAAATCAGTTATATGATTTTTACTATTTTATTAGTAATTGTCTATGGCTGGTGGTTTGTGAGGGATTTTGTCCTGTATAAAACCTTAAAAATTACTCACTATGAATTGATATTTTGGTATCCTGTTTTGAGAAAAGAGATAAGAATACCAAAAAAGGATATTCAAAAGATTGTATTTATAGAAAGTGAATATGTGCCCAAGCTTTGGATTTTTTACCATAGAATAAAAATAAATACGGAAAATAATAGTTATATTATATCTTCTAAGGATTATAGAAATTTTTGGGAGATTTTAGAGAATATAGGAGAAAATCTTCCTAAAAGAAGAATTACAAGCTATAGGAAAAATAGTTGTTGATTAATTAAACTTGAAACCTACTATAGATAGCAGGAGTAAAGGAGAACATTATGGAATGGCCAAAACGAGTAAGAACAGCAGATTGGGAAAATGGAATATTTATATTGGATGGTGATAAGAGGCTTGAAGTATCAGAGCTGACTACAGAGATTATTGAGCGTTTAGCAAAATACAGTCTTGTTGGGTTCCATGTAAAAGGCTATCCCGTAACTGATGATATGCTTGCTCCGTTTATTGGTCACAAAAGTATGGTGAATTTTGGTGTGGAGGATGGCAAGCTTACTGATGCTTGTCTAAGTACATTAGCTACTATGCCTAAATTGCGTTACTTAATATTGGACGGTAATTTGGATATCAATGGCAGTGGTTTGGATGCTTTTAGAGAAAACAAGATAGATTTATTGTGTCTTAATAGGACGGGACTGAATGATGCAGGGCTTTTGCAGGCGTCTTTAAATCCGAAGCTCAGTCATATTCAGCTTGATGATACAGAGGTAACTTATGAAGGGCTTTTAAGAGCAGCGGTTAATAGAAAGCTAAAGCCGGTTGCTCATAAGCAATTCACCCAAGAGCAGCTAGATAATTTTGCCAAGCTGCAGCGTGATTTAGCCAAAAAGCTAATGGTGATAAATGAGGATGCTGCAGCAGAATGTCGCAAGGTATTGTCTGCATTCTTTGCTGAAATGACGGAATGGGAGGAGTATATGGATAAGGTAGGCTTTGATGATACTGAGGCTGTGCCCCGCTTAATGGCTATTTGGGATAAATATGTGTGCGAAAAGCCTCGCTTAGGCTATCGTCCTTTAGGTCTGTCCTATACTTCATCTGGAACCTATAGCAGAGATAAATTTATTGATGCGGAGCAGGTTACACGCAATAAGCTTTATATTTACACTAAAGAAGAAAACACTGGCTTTGAACGCCGTTTTCTAATGAAGCACGTTGATGGTGGTTGGAAAATTGATGCAGTGCAGGAGCGGTTAGATGGATGGCAGAGAGTGGGGCTGTAAAAAATGACTAGGAAAATAGAGAAAAGGGTGATTGATGAACCCTACTTTACATACAGTGCATATAACGCCCTCACTACAGGCATCCAAGTGAAATGTCCTAAGTGCCACGGCACAGGAGTTGTAACGGCGGATGATGACAACGCCTATTTTCGCTGTACTTGTTGCGGACATCAAGAAACACGGAAACGGACGATTTATCGTTATGATGTTCATAATAAGTGTAAAAACTGTGGCAGGTATTATCGAGTGGATATTGAGGACGAGGCGAAGCAGCATTTTTCTGTTATCCATGTGACTTGTCCCTATTGTGGAACAACCATGTCGGGAGAAGTTCATAAAACAGCTGAGGCGTTTTCATATATTGGCGAAATCATGGATGGTAGAGAACCTTATTTTAGACTGGAACTGTGGTTTTTATCTTCATTTCAGGGTAAACCAGTGTGGGCGCTTAATAGGGAGCATCTTGCATATTTAATAAATTATATTGGTGCTGACCTACGGGAAAAGCCAATGGGACTTGCCAAAATGACACAGTCTGACCATTTACCTACATTTATGAAAACTTCTAAGAATAGGGAGCGGATTGTTAAGATACTTAAGAAGATGCAGGAGAAATGAGGATTGATGATATGACACTACAAAATAAGAAAATAATGCCTCCACCTTGGCTTGCCTTCCGGGAGATTGAGCGATACTCCATTGGTTGGCGCATGGGCTATGGGGAGGATTACATATATAGATTTTATAAGTGGCTGGATACTCTTTCGTTGGAGGAACGTTTAGAGTACCGCACCCTTTTCCCTGAACCTGTTACTTGGATGGGGTGGTGGGATAATGAGGATAGCAGCGAGGTGCTTGAGCATGGTGATTTCTTGGTAAATGTGTGGCAGCCTCAGGGCCAGCCAAAGTACACTCGCCAGTGGCTCCAGCAGGAGTTTGCCTCTGGGAGAAAGTGGGAATTTTGCTTATTCTGGGGCCATCAGCCTTCCGAGGACGGCCAGCTGACAAAAAGCTGCCTCAGCCAGTGGTGGATAGAGGACTTCTATACGACAGCTGACTCCTATCTTTGCATGGAGCAGTATATGATGGCTGCCAAGGCTGAATTGTTTGGTGACAAGGAAATCAGAAAAGAAATTTTGAATAGTTCAGAACAAAAGAAAATGAAGTCTTTAGGTAGAAAAGTAAAGAATTTTGATCAGGATGTATGGGATAAGTTTAAATATTCTATTGTGTTAAATGGAAATTGGTGTAAGTTCAGTCAAAATCGTGAGCTTCGGGAATTTTTGCTCTCTACAGGTGATAATATTCTGGTAGAGGCTAGTCCTTATGATAGTATTTGGGGCATTCGTATTTCAGCTAGTTCACCTGAGGCAAAGAATCCGATGAAGTGGCGCGGACAAAACCTTCTAGGCTTTGCACTAATGGAAGTACGGGACGAGTTACGCCGAGTGACCCAGAATGAAATGCTTTGTGATTGGAGTACGGTATGGCAGAAATGAAACTTTATGAACTGAAAATGCTCCGCAGCAGGATTTATCACGGGGAGCAGGAACTGATTTCAACTCTGACACCGGAGCAATTCTTTGCCCTGCTGTCTCACGACTATGATACTGGTTTTGCTGCTGGAAAAGCCTCAGCACAGAAGGAAATTCTCTGTATGCTGGTAGCGGACGGGATGCCTGCTGAGAAGATTGCGCTTCTATTGCAGATGAAGACAGAGTCGGTGCGGGAGATCATGGCCGTCAAGCAAGCCCACATTGAGAAATGCAGAAAGAAACTTGAACAGGCGGTGAAGCCATGAAAGACCTTTGCAAATACGGAAACCGACCGGAGGACGAATGGGAAATCTTGCCATGGATACCTGAACCACGCCCGCCATTCAAAATCTGGGTGAAGTCAGAAGAGATTGCACCATTTTTTCTCATCCCTCATCATCCATATGCGATATCCCTTCTTCTGAAAATTAGCGACGGATTCCGCACAGAGGAATTTCGACAACTGGGAATGACTGGCAGCAGTGAGGACTGGGAACGGCTGGCTCGGGGCGTGATTCGGGAGTTCGAGGAAAATAACAGCGGCGTGGATCTGTTTCACTTCGATTCCGACGAAGATGTGTTTTGCGTGTACTCCCAATACATCGACGATTTGATGATGCTTGCCAAAATGATCCGAGCGGCCTGTGATGATGAAAAAACGATGGGGACTTATCTTGGCAAGATCGAGTACATCAAGCTCTTTTGGAAGAGCGCACCAGATGGTGAACCGCCAATCATCCTCTATGAAGTGGATACAGAAAATGAGCGGCTGGCTCTACGCTCCATTGACATCTTTGCGGATGGCAGTATTCGCAACATCCCTGACCTTTACGACAGAGCTGTTGAAATCACGCAGATCCCTACGGTGGAGGAATTGAACGCCCATATATGGGGCGAAGAATTTCACGCCTGCGTAATAGAGAAAGCAGAATTTGAGGCCATCTGGGAAACTCATACCTATGATGGAGCGTTAAAAGAATCAGGAGAGCTCTTATGAAACAAATAGATATTTATATCGAAGCTCTGACCTGTCTGCGATCCATCCTTCTGGCAGACCGTCCAGAATTTCAAAACTGGATCGACTGGCTAGAGCAAGATATTGAGGACTGGACTCAGCGGAAGGAGGTCACTCACCATCTTCGGGCATATGGCGGTATGGGCTCGTTCAATGATTTGCCCAGTATGTGCGGAAATCATGACTATATTTTTGGCTTTCTCAAATCAGTGTGTTATACTTTCGGTCACCTTTATGATAAACGGGAAGGGATTTCCCCGAAAGAGTTGATGGAAGAGTGTATTTGTGATATGGAACAGTATAGTTATTATTCCCGCAGGGAGTTGAACCGAGCCATTGCCCAGCACTTGATGCATGGCGATTTACAGGAGAATCTGGATAGGTTATAGGAGGACTTGCCATGAATAAAAAACTACTTCGCACCCAATTCAATAAAATGGATACAACCGAGAAGCAGACACTGATGGAAAGCCTGGCTGCCCGTTATGATATGACCTTTCTCGGTCTACATACTTTTGACCGCTGGGGCCAGAGCTGCACCACCGGCATCTTCAAGAAAGATGGTCGGGAGTTCGTCTTTGTCCCCGGCGATACCGTCACCCTGGGCTGGGAGCAGTTTGCCGTGGGACTGAATCAGGAGAGCCGGGAGGAATTGGAGTATCTGTTCCGGGAATGGGAAATGGAACCGCAGAACCCGGAGGAGATGATCCGGGAAAGCATGGCTCCCGTTCGGCAGGCGGTCATTGGCCCCATGCTGGTGGGCCGGGAGCTGGAGGAACTGTGCTGGGAGCCGGTCAAGATGGACGATCCCAGGCTGACTGCCCACCCTGACTGGCTGAAGGAATTCCGTGATTTTGCTTGGAGTGACAGCAGCAGTCTTACCTTGCATCAGTCGGCCCGCATAGAACGGACAGAAGATGGATTTCAGACCTGGATTTATCACTGCACAGACTACGATGCGCTTCTTGCCGGGCTGGAAAAGCAGGGGCTTTCGCTGCCCACAGCGGACGAGTGGGCCTACCTGTGCGGCGGCGGATGTCGGACCCTGTTCCCATGGGGAGATGGGTTAGACTACTCCATGCGTCTACGCTGGTTTGAGGACATGGATGAGGATGAGAACCGGCCCTATGATATGGAGGAACCCAACTTCTTCGGCCTGTCCATCGCCTACGATCCCTATATGCGGGAAGTGGTGCAGGCTGATAGACTTACCACCTGCGGCGGTGACGGCGGGTGCAATATCTGCGGCGGGCTGGGCCCATTTCTCGGTTTCCTACCCTGTTCGCCCCACTGTAAGCCGGAAGTGCAGGAGGACAAGGAACTAAACGGAGATTATGACTTCTACCGGCCCATTATCCGGGTGGAGAACCATGATTGACAATAGAAGCTTGATACGAAATAAAGAAAGAGAGGTGCCGACATGGGAGCATGGGGCATAAAAGCATTAGAGCGTGACGAAGGGTTGGATGTACTGGACATCCTCAAAAATGAATATGTACCGGAGCATCCGGTAATGGATCTGGGCGAGATGATCGAACTGATGAAAGAGGAAGTCATGCTGGGATCTGACTTCTCACAAATCGACTTCCTCTTTGACAATACTGCGATGGCTCTGGCGGAGCTGTATTTCCAATGGAAGGATAACAGCAAACTGGACTACGATCATGAAGAAGCTATATGGGATAAAGTCACCGGTTTCACAGCATCCAAAGAAGCCCTTGCTTTCCTGCTGCGGCAGCTCACCGACATCAAAAACGAGGTGCCGGACGAGGACGGCATCCGTGAGATTGTGGATCTTTGGAAGAACGAGGACAGCGGTGAGATCGCTCCTGCGTGGTTGGAACACTTGAATCAGCTCATTGATCGACTGGATTCAGAACAGGAGGCACGACAAATGTATATCAAAAAATACTGGGGCAACTTTATTGGCGGTTCCGATGACAGTCTGAACCTTGTGGCATTTTTGGAAGACCAGAAGAAAGAGGAGATCCCCCTCAGCGAGATATTTGCCAAGATTGGGCTGGACAAACAAAACTGGGACTTCCGCCAGACCGTGGAGTATCTGGAGTTTACACACTCCGATGGCGTGGAGATGGACTTCCACTTCGCCATTGATGTGGTCACTGATCTGGCCGCCATCCTGCTGGAGTGCAGCGTCAGCGGCAGTGTAAACCTTCAGGATCTGGACGAGTACAACACCCCTGCCCGCCGCATTCGCATCACCGCCACGCCAGAGGAACACGACGCCATGAACAAGTCCCTGGCGGATTTTGCCCAGAATCCGCTGGAATATGACCTCAGTGAGATGATGGACAACGAGGAGATCCAGGAGATGGCTCGGGATGTGGAGGCGCTGCGGAAGGAACTGTACGAGGCCGCTGGCCGCAACCGGGACTACCATGTGAAAGCGGAGGATGTGAAATCTCTGCTCCCTGACTGGAAGGGTGCCGATGGCTGCATCGCCACCAACCGCATCACAGTAGAGGGCCGCAAGGTGGGCTACTGCTACAGGGAGGAGCCGGACGGCGGCTGGGACAGCGGCTGGCGCTTTACCGCCGGTGATGAGAGCGACGAGTACATGGACGACCCTAACAACGCCGGGATCTACAAGCTGAACACGATCTGCAATGACGATCCCGACATCATTCCTCTGCTGAACACCCCCGCTCCCTGCGCCTTTGAGCGGGATGAAAATGGCGTGTTCCAGCAGATCAAAGACTGGAAACCAGATGAGGACGAGGAGGACCCTGATATGGATATTTTGAAGCAGTGCCAGAAGTGGCATGAGGAGGACAAACACCAGAAAATCGTTGACGCACTGGAGGCAATCTCTGCCGAGGAGCGTACCCCGGAAATGGATATGGAGCTGGCCCGCGCCTACAACAATCTGGCGGACTCCAGCGAGCCGGAGGGAAGGAAGCTGCTTCACCAGGCACTGGAACTGATGCAGTCCCATGAGGAGGAACTGGGAGATACTTATTCCTGGAATTTCCGTATGGGGTATGCCTATTATTATCTGGATCAGGAGGGCCGCGCTCTGCGGCATTTTGAAAAAGCTCTGGAACTGCATCCCGGTGATGATCCTAAGCTCAACACCCGACAGGACATGGAGGAACTAATTGACTCGTGCAAAAAGGGTATTTCTCTGCCGCAGTTCTGGGAGTGCTTCCGGGAGCGGACAGAGAACTGTTGGGAAACCTTTGCCGAGATGGAAGCAGAATTGCGCCAGATGATGGATGAGGACAAAGATCACACCCGCGGCGCAGAACTCGTGGCCCAAATGGAAGGGGCTTTGAACCAGGCGTTTGACGAAATCTCCTTCGAGATGGGCTTCAATGGCGAAAAGCATGAGTTGATCCTCACCCCGGAGGGCGACAAGGTCAAGCTGTTTGAGCTGATTTACTTCCAGAAGCACGCCCCCAAGGAGGTGCTGGAGCACTGGAACATCCTTGTGGGCCGTCAGCCCCTCCAGAACATCGGTCTGCGTACTGAGAATGGCTTGGACATCTCCGGGGATGATGTGCAGATCTGGCTGGAGGAGCAGGGTGAAAACAGCTTCGCCATCTCCGCCTACTGTGAAAAGCTGCTGCCTATGCTCCGGGATGAGGAAGGCCGGGCCTGGTGGATGCTCACCACCTTCACCGACCAAGTGCTGGGCGAGATCCCCCACATGAGATACATAGACAGCTTTGATGTGCTGGAGGAACCCAAGGCAGAGCCGTCCTTCCTCCTGTCCCAGCTGCCCGACAAACTGCGGGAGCAGGGCCTGGAGCTCTCCACCGACCCGGAAGCCTATCTGGAGAGCTACCTTGGTTACAAAATGGAACCCAAACAGGACCCGGACGCCGATTGGCGGCTGGATGTAATGGCCGGTTCCACCTGCTGTGTGCCGCTCATCAACGGCTATCTGAATGCCGACAATGATTTTATGGACGATCTCCATGCCGACGGCGCGGTGGCGGGCTTCTTCTGCTATCCCCTGGATACCCTGCGGGAGGAGGAAGGCAGTCAGAAAATTTTCGACTTCCGGGACAAACTGGAGGAAGTGCTCACCGGCGGGGATGGTTCGGAAGTGCTCACTCTCACCGGCGGGGCTACCGGCCTCTACTGTGGCTATGTGGACTTCATCGCCTGGGACATCCAAGAGGCGCTGAACATGGCGAAAGAGTTCTTTGAAGGCACGGACATCCCATGGGCCATCTTCCACACCTTCCGCCGTGAAGCCGGTTCTGTACCCCTAAAGCAACAAGATGATGGGACAGAAACTGAGAATCAGGATGACGAGTTGGACGAAACGCTGACGGGCATGGACTATATTCCTTACACCCAACAGAACGCCGAAGCATTCTTCGCTCAGCTGGAGCAGTGGAACGACGAAGACGAGTACACCCGCTGTATCCAGGCACTGAATGCCATCCCGGAGAACTGGAGGAACTACCGCACCGCCTACGCCCTGGCCCGTGCACTGGAGAACTACGCCATCATCGGGGACCATGACGAAGGTACTTTGAAATCCAAGGGAGACAAAGCCCTTCTGAGGGCCATTGAGGTGCTGGAGTCCGTCCGGGAGGAAGGCCAGGACAAGGCGGAGTGGAATATGCGGATGGCCTATGGCTATCAGTATCTCTACGGCCAGGAGGAAAAGGCCATTCCCTACGCCCAGCGGTGGGCAGAGTTGGACCCGGAGGATGAAAATGCTCCGGCGGTAATTCGGGAGTGTAAGGCGGAGATCCGGAAACGCCAGCGCAGCCGGAAGAAGAAGGCCAAATTCGTGCCCGGTGATACCCCATTTGAGGGCTTCGACCTCACCAACTTCTGGGATGATAATTGGTATGCACTGAAAGAATATGTCAGTGATCCGCCTTCCGATGAGCTGATTGCCAGCGTGGAGGAGGAACTGGGCTACAAGCTGCCCGCCGCCTACATCTGGCTGATGAAGCAGCACAACGGCGGCATTCCGGTGAACACCTGCTATCCCTGCGATGAGCCTACCTGTTGGTCAGATGATCATGTGGCCATCACCGGCATTTTCGGAATCGGACGGGAAAAGAGCTGCTCCCTCTGTGGAGAGCTGGGCAGCCAGTTTATGATCGATGAGTGGGAGTATCCTGCCATCGGTGTGGCCATCTGCGACTGTCCAAGCGCCGGACACGATATGATTTTCCTGGACTACCGGGCTTGCGGTCCCCAGGGAGAGCCTGCGGTAGTCCATGTGGATCAGGAAAATGACTATAAAATTACCCATCTGGCAGATAGCTTTGAGGAATTTATCCGCGGACTGGAGCATGAATCCCTCTATGATCCGGATGAAGATGCAGAGGGTCTTGAGGATGACGCCGACGAGGAGGAAACCGACCATAAGGGTTCCTTTGCCGGATCTGTGCTCCTCTCCAAAGCAGAGTGGGACAAGGAGCAGTTGATTCGAGATCTGCGGGAAGAATGGGGCATCGTAGATGAGGAGCCGGATGAGGGCGACGAAGATGTTGAGAACAGCGATGACGCTGTGGTAATGCGGGTCGGCAATATGATGCTGATTGTGACACTATTCCACGGTCACATCCCGGACAATGAAGCAGAGATCAACGCCGAAAACAACTATATGTGGCCAGAGGCCGTAGAAGTGGCCAAAGCGCACAAGGCCCATATCATGGTGGCTGTGTTGGGCGAGGAGGAAAAACTGCTGGAACGAGGTAAGCTGTTCACCAAGGCGATGGCAGTGTGCTGCAAGCAGAAATACGCCACCGGTGTCTACACCAGCGGCGTGGTATTTGAGCCTCGTTTCTATGAGGGCCTTGCCGATATGCTCAAAAAGGACGAACTGCCCATCTTCAACTGGGTTTGGTTCGGCCTGTACCGGAGCGAGGGGGGCCTAAACGGCTACACCTACGGCATGGATGTGTTTGGCAAGGAGGAAATGGAGGTGTTGAACACCGACGCTGAGCCGGAGGAACTGCGGGACTTTTTGGCCAGCCTTGCCTCCTATGTGCTGGCGTGTGATGTGACGCTGCAAGACGGCGAGACCATCGGTTTTTCTGCGGACGATAAGCACACCATCACCCGCAGCCCCGGCATCTCTCTGCCAGAAGAACAGATGACCCTGAAGATCGGTTACGAGCCTATAAAGGGAGATCCGGAGGATGACAGCTGCGACCACTCAGACAATGATGACACGCAGGATGAGGAAGAATTCAGTAATCCCGAAGTCTACACCGAGGAGGAGATGGAAGCCGTCGAGGAGCACATTGAGCAGTATTTCGGCAAGTTCGAGAATGTGTTCCATGAGCTGGTTTCTCCCGACATCCATGTGGACATCTGTGTGGTGCCGCCCTCTGAGGAGCGGGACTACTGCACCCTGGTCACCATGGGCATGGGCGCTCACCGGATGAATGTGCCGGAGGAACTGGCGGAATATAAGCTGGAGCGGGCGGAGCTGGCCATTGCCCTGCCTGCGGACTGGAAGCTGGATCAGGAGTCCATGAAAGACGAAAAGTGGTACTGGCCCATCCGCCTGCTGAAATCCTTGGCCCGCCTTCCCATTGCCAGCGATACCTGGCTGGGCTTTGGACATACCATGGATAACAAGGAGAACTTTGCGGAAAATACGAAGCTGTGTGCCGCCATTCTCACCGGCCCCCAAAGTACAGAGGAGGGCGGCGAGGTCTGCACCCTGCCGGGCGGCGAGGAGGTCAACTTCTATCAGGTCATTCCGCTTTATGAGGACGAGTTGGACTATAAACTGGAACATGATGTAGACGCTCTGCTGAACAAGATGAGGGGGATCAGTTTTGTTGTAAACCCCACTCGTCAGAATGCGATCACCCGTGGCACCCTTTCCAATGATAATTTTGACGGTGAGATGGACGACGCTTCCTATCACCTTGAGAGCATTGAGGAGAAGGAACTGCCTATTGACCCCATCAATGCTTATAACCACATGGCCATCTACTTGCGCTGGTGCATGGAGCACGACCTGATGGGCGAGGACTTCCTGAAAGAATACAGCGAAGTGGCCAAACAGGTCAAAGCCGACCCTGCCAGCGTGGATCTGCGGGAGTTTATCCGGGATGAGCTGGACGGCTGTCTGTTCTCTGTGCTGTTCAATCAGCAAGGCCGTGCCTTTGCAGGCTATTACTACGGAGAGGGCGACAGTCCCTACTATCCTGCCGACATTGATGACTATGCCCTGAAATATTTTGGTCCGTCCCGATACCACTCCAATGAATTTCAACAGGAGGCATACTTATTCATCCCATTTGATGAGAAATACTATCAGACCATGGCTCAAGTGATTGAGGAACGCTTTGAAAACTGGCAGGGACAGGACTTCGACGAGGACACGCTGGAGCCTTCCGAAGTGGCTCATGCCATCATGGAGTATCTGGACTGCGAGTGTACCTATTTCCCATCCATGGCAGATGATGACCCCATCATGTCGGCATACAGCTACGCCCAGCGGCTGGGGGTACGGGAGGGCTTTGTTCCCGTACTTATCCAGGCGGATGATGAAACGCTGTTGGAATGTCTGGTAATGAACGCCGACCCGGAGCATGATGCGGACTGCTATGAATTTGACCTCAAAACGGTAGAGGAGTACCGGAAGAAGATGCTCTCCGCTCCTGTTAAGGACGGAAAGGCGATTTTGGAGGAATTGACCGGCCAGCGCAAGGAAGAAGCCGAGGACGATGATCTGGACTGGGAGGAGGAAGTCCTGGGCGAGATGGAGGGCGGAGAACCCAACGACCGCTTCGCAAACTATTGGAACGATGATACCGGAATGACATATCCGCTCATTCTGGCTAAAATTCCGGTAAAGAACCCCTGGGAGATCTTCGCCTACCTGCCCTTTGGAAATTGGAATGAGTGTCCCGACACACCGGACCTGATGGCAGTGGCGAAATATTGGTTCGAGCAACATGGTGCCATCCCTGCCGCCATGAGCCACGATGAATTGGAGTTTGAACTTCCAACTCCGATCTCCAAGGAAAGAGCTATGGAGGTGGCTGTGGAGCAATATGGTTTCTGCCCAGATCTGGATCAGAATGAGGATGGAAGCATTGGCTCCTTGGCAGATGTCCTGTGGCAGTCCACTGTCTGGTATTTCTGGTGGGATTGATGGGAGGTGCGACCAATGACAGAATATCAGAAAACCTATATCGAACTAAAAAAACAGTTTGTTGCGACCAATGAAGGTCCAGACAATGTCCGCGCTCTATATACCTTCAAGGAAGAACTTGAGCAGAGTGAGGATCAGCAGGCCAAGGAAGTGCTGGTGGATGTGTATGATCTACTGGACTTCAAGAAGGATGCCTATGAACTGCTCTGCCAAATCGGAAATCGTTCCGATAAAAAGACCCTCAAGCGGCTGGGCACGCTGAAGGACTATGCGGAAAACTGGGGCAATCATTATGCTCTCCCCAAGCCCAAAACGCCGGAGGAAAAGCAGAAAGAGAAGGAACGGCAGGCCCAGCTGGGCCTGCCCGCCTTCCGGTATCACCCAAACCCTCTGGAAACTGGGGCTTTTGAGGAATCCGCAGACGGCGTTGTCTGCGACTGCTGTGGCAAGACGACCCATATTTTCTATACAGCCCCCTTTTACGCCGTGGAGGATATTGCATATCTGTGCCCAGAGTGCATCGCCAACGGCGAAGCAGCCCGGAAATATGACGGTAGTTTTCAAGATGATTTCTCTGTGGACGATGGTGTAGACGATCCGGAGAAGCTGGACGAGCTGATCCACCGCACCCCCGGCTACTCCGGCTGGCAGCAGGAATACTGGCGCGCCCACTGCGGCGACTACTGCGCCTACCTGGGCCATGTGGGTGCCAGAGAACTGCGGGCCCTGGGTGTGCTGGAGGAGGTACTGGACGATCCGATGTGGGACGATGAGCAAAAAGAAATGATCCGGGAATCTGTCAATGGCGGGCATCTGCAATGCTATCTGTTCCAGTGCCTCCACTGCGGAAAACACCTGGTCTGGATGGATTTTGATTGAGGTGGCAACATGGAGAAGAAGGATTTTCCCAAGGGAACCAAGCCCCGTGAGATCTTCGTCTATACCTGTGAGCGGATCGCGGAGCCTTTGAACCCGCTGGGCTACAAATACCGCAAGAGCAAAAATGACATCTACAAAAAAGACGGCATCTTTGTGTTCTCCTTTTACTTTTCCCCCTCCATCCGCTTTGGCTCCACCACTTTTACTGCCTTCTTCGATGTGAGTTCCCCGGTGATTGCCCAGTGGCGCAGTGAGCAGGAAGGGACGGAGGAAACCTATGATGGTATCGTGGGTACCTCCATCGCCCGGCTGACCCACCGGTATGATGACTTCCCCCGCTATGAGGTATCTACTCTGCTGGAGCGGGAACGCTCTATCCAGGAAATTTCCGGGCAGATCCAGGACTATGCACTACCATTCTTTGCCCGGTTTTCCAATCTGCCCAAGCTGCTGGACGATGTGGAACAGGAGGGGTTCTTCCCCCATCGGAAGGGGTTCGATGTCCCTAAGCGGAATCGGGAGTTCATCGAATGCTTCCGGGAGTATCTCCAAAAGCAGTAGGAATCAGCAGAAAGGAAACAACACCTATGTCAAACAGTAGAGTATCCACTTGGAGTGGAATCCGGAACAAATTGGAGAATGACTACCTGTGCCCGGCACTCCGGGGCCACATCCAGTATTTTGCCACCAGTTACAGCAAAAGCGCCGACCATGAGGGCCGGGCCGCCATTCGTGTGGACGGCGTGGAAGTGCTGCGGAGCAACTACTACACCTATTTTGAAAATGTGTGGACGAAATTTCATCACTTGCGCTCCACCACGCTGAAAGATCACGACTCCGCAAAAGAGGCCATCAATCAGGCTCATGCCTATGCGCTGGAGCAGGGCACCTTTGACCAAAAGGTGTTCTATGAGGCGTTTGGGATCTTTGACAACCAGAGCATCGAGAAAAGCCTTGTCAGCGAGAATCCCCTTGTCCGTATCTTTGCCCTTCTGGATCGCAGGCTTGGCAAGCGCCGCCTGCTGGCTTTGGAGGACTCCATGGAGCAGGAACTGGACTGGGTGCGGGCTTTCTATGTGATCCGGTTGCAGGCCGAAGGGCTGATGGAAGCGAATAACATTTAGGAGGAACCACCATGTCACAGATCGCGTCCTTTTATCTGATAAAAAATAACCAGCGGCAGGAGTTGTCCGACGGTGACTGCTCCGGCGCGGTCTATATGGCCATCTGGGACTGGTGTGAGAGCGAACTGGATCTGGATGTCCGTTTTCCTGCTCCCCAGACGGAAGACACCCTGGACTGCGCTCTGCTGGAGGGAGAGCTGGCGTCTCAACTGCTGGCAGCTCTGCGGGAGCAGGATCTCTCGGAGCTGGCCGCTGAAATTGCCCCGGACTGGGATCTGCCCACCGAGGCGGTGCAAAGCGGGCTTAATACGCTGCGCTCCCATCTGGAACTGGTGCAGGGCGATGCTGCTCTGCTGTATGAAATGACATGAGAACGGAGGGATACCATGCTGGCAAAGCGGTTTGAACACATTTTACATGATCTGGGCATGGCTGGGCTGGAACACCCTCTGTTCTACCATGCACCGGTGGGCATTCGTTTTAAGATCGGCGGGGAGGAACCAATCTATCTGGATAGGCGTGCGGCGAAGCTGAAAACCAACCCCGCTTATGTTCAGGGGGCGCTGGACCGAGCCGCCGCGATCTATCGGGCACTTCCGGCGGTGCCGGACCTTCTGCGGATCGACGGGTATCCCGATGAAGAACCCGCCGAGTCCCTGCTGACCGTTATCCGGCAGCGAGTGGGCCTCCCAGTTCCCGATGAACAACTTTCGGCCACAGAGCAGGATGAAGATGGGGATACCCATGCACAAGTGCAGTTTTACTGGGATCTCAGCAAGATCAGCTTTCAACCAGAGCTGCTTCTTCGGGAAATCATTCTGGGGGACATCGGCGGCTGGAACGGCTTTGTGTCCAGCGTCTATCTGGCTGGGCCGGGGCCGTTCCTCTACCATTTGTACGATGACCGTGGGCTGGATGTGCTGGGCGGCTCACAGAAGCTGCTATTGCCTCTCTATCATCAATTTCATGACTGGATTTTGGAATACGATCTGGAGAAGATTGACCAGATGTTCGCTCCAGCAAAAGAATGACTGCATAACAGAAAAGGAGACATTACTATGGGACTTGACATCTACGCCGGGACGCTGACCCGGTACTATTCTCACAACTGGAAAACTGTTGTGCAGCAGTGGGCGGAGGAAAACGGATACTCTTTCAACCGCATCACCCCGGACGGGGAACCTGCTGATAACGAGGAAGAAATGTCCCCGGCTGAGGTCCAGGCGGCGGTGGAGAACTGGCGGGATCAGATCTTGAGCGCCATTTCTCAGCCGGGCCAGCCCCCCTACGCTCCCTGGCTTGAAGATAATGAGAAACCTTATTACACCGACAAGCCGGATTGGGATGCCTTCGGCGCTATGCTGCTGGTGGCCGCCTGTCGTACATACGAGGAACCGGTGCCTTCCACCGTGGAGAAGGACTGGATCTTCGGGGAGCATCCTCTGGTCGCCCGCCTTGCATCAGATGAGGAGCGGGTGTGGTCCCTGTTTCGTGGGGCTACCTGGTGGCTCCCTCTTTCTGACAGCTTTCTGTTCCAAGGGTCCTTGCCTACCGATGACACCGCCGCTATCGCCACCTTGGGCGGACTGCGGAAGGAGCTGGAAAAGCTGAACCAGCTGGCGTGGCAGGCCGATGAGGACACTATCCTTGGCTGGGCAGACACGGAGGGATACCCGGTAGACGGAACCGTAGACTCAGATGGACAGTACAGCAAGGCAGACATCCCGGAACACACCCAGTATGACACTCAATCCCTTGCCAAGTTTGCCTTCTCCATGTTCTGGCGGGCCATGCGGTTTGCCGAGGAACAGCAGGTGCCCATCCTGCTTGACTATTAAAGAGAATTCGTCAGGGGGTGGAGACCGTGGAACAAAAACGGCCGGCAGATATAATTCAGGAACTTCTGGACTACCTGTGGAACGGCCTGGGCCTGGAAGAAAAGGGCTGGAAGCGTCTGAAAAAGGGCGACTTCAAAAAGAAAATGAAAAACGGGCTGACCTATCAGATCTGGTTTGACCGGAGCCGCTACAACTACATAGACTACGAAATCGGCCATGGGAATGTGGAGGTGGGCTTCAGCTGTATCATAAAGCAGGGAGATGACTACCTCTACTCTTTCAGAATTGAACCCACAACAGGCGGTTCATTCTTTCGGATGCTGACAGAGGACCTGCGGCTGAACACCGGGCTGCTGGACACCTTTCTGCCCCTGGTCAAAGCCAACTACCTCGACTTCATCGACCGCTTCGAGGCAGACCCCGTGGAGGCATTACAGCCGGTCTGCGCCCCCTTCACCGAGGCGGAGGACTACAGCTGGTTCATCTATGTGCGGGAGCAGATGGTGGAACGGTACGGAACGGCGGAGCAGATGGAGGAGTACCGCCGTCAGGCGGAATTGCGCGGAACGCCTGGACACAAGGCAAAGAACTGGATGGGTTCGATGTTGTTCCACCTCTCCCACGCCAATGATGTGGATCAAGCCTGGGCCTCAAGCCGCACCAGAGAGGAACTGGACCAGGTGGTGGAACCCTTTGTGCAGGCCAAGCGGCAGACAGGACAGTGGACACAGGAGGATGAGGCGGGCTATCAGCTCTACCGGCAGGAAACAGATCCGAAGAAGCGCACCTTTCGGGTATGGTATCTCATCGCCAACCCCCGCGGCCTGCCGAAAGAGTTTGTCCAGAAAGAGCTGGAGTTTCGGTGGAAACTGTTCCCAGAAAAGAAGGAGGAAACCAAATGAGCAATAAAGCTTTCCAGCAAAATCTGGACGACAAAAAAGGCCCCCAGCCCGGAGGTCCCTATCTCATTCAGATGCTGTTCAAAGAGCCGGTAGAAATGCCGGATAAAGAAAAAATGACTGCCATAATGGAGAAGCACATCGGATCAACAGAGTGCTTCTGTTATGATAAGAAAATGGCCGGCTTTGCCGCCCTGGATCATGTCGCGGAATTTCAGGACGGCAAGTGCCCGGTACAGCTGATGGTGATGAAATGCGACAAGTTCAAGGGCAAAGGCTTTGATGCCTTTCTGATGAGCCAGATGTGGGACTGCCAGGAGGACCGTGACCGGATCTTCCGGGAGTGCAAATATCAGGTGGTGGCCACCGATATGCTGACTGCGGCGCTTCCAGCGCTGGAGCGTGCCAACCTGGATGCCGACTTTCTGGAGGCTCTGGCAGAGCTGTACCCCACCTGTGAGGCGTTCTATTTCCAGAACTGCGGTAAGCTGTTTCTGGCAGAGGATGTGCGCTCCCATCTGATTGAGGGGCCGGATCGGTTCATCCGCTTTGGCGTCAATGTCCGTTTCTTCAACATCGAGGGCACGGAGGATATGCTCATCGACACGGTGGGCATGAGCACCCTGTTTTTGCCGGATCTCCAGTACCACTTCCACGGCATGGACCCCAACTGGGTGGTAAACCACGCCTATAATGCAGCGTCCTATATTCTGGAGCATGATAACCCCATTGAGGATGGGGAAACCATAGACGGCGTGGCGGATGGCCAGATGTGCCGGGAGATCCAGTGGAAGTGCCAATATGAAGATGCCTTGATCCAGCCGCCCAGAGGGGTGCTGGACATCAACATGGGAAACTATGCTTCGGGAGGACGCTGAATGAATGGCGTTGTGCTCCTGGTAGGCGGACTTCTGCTTGTGGCGGTGATCAAGCTGATTATAGATCGAAATTGGATCGGCCTGCTTCTCTGTGCTGTCGCCCTGCTTCTGGTCTTTGGGGCTGGACACCATACAAAATAGGCCATTTTAAGAATCGAGGAGGTGAAGTATGCAGAATTCAACAAATATGCGGGTACTGGAATTGCTCCGGTTTCTCTATGAGCGAACCGATGAAAACCATCCCGCCACAGTATCTGACATCATTGCCCATCTGAATGGAAAAGGAATTCAGGCAGTGCGGCAGACTGTTTACGCAGATACCAATGCGCTGATCGATGCAGGGATTGATATTGTGGTGGTCAAGAGTACCCAAAACCAATATTTTATGGGAAACCGCCTGTTTGAGTATCCAGAACTGAAAATGCTGACAGACGCAGTAGCATCCTCGAAGATCATTTCTGCCAAGAAGTCTGAGGAGCTGGTGCAGAAATTATGCCGTCTGACCAGTCTACATCAGGCAAAGCAGCTTCAAAAATTTGCTGCTTTATCCAGCCGTGTCAAACCGCATAATGAAAAGGTTTACTACATCATTGACAATATCCAAACAGCGATTGGAAACCATCAGCAAATTCGGTTCCAATACTATGAATATACTCAAGAAAAAAAGAAAATCTTAAAGCATGATGGATATTATTATGTCGTAAATCCTTATGCGCTTGA
>ENA-ORLU01000658-ORLU01000658.1-human-gut-metagenome-genome-assembly--contig:-NODE-658-length-31278-cov-5.575494_pt1 | contig 31278 bp, 31 predicted proteins | sample MGYA00243009_ERZ508833 | MGnify/ENA primary metagenome ERZ508833 (study PRJEB26277, sample SAMN04329763) | human gut metagenome | biome: human-associated habitat | host: Homo sapiens | place: USA...
AACTCTGTCTTTCTGATCTCTCAGACGACTTTGTTATTATATCACATCTTTTCGAGTTTGTCAAGAGGTTTTTCAAAAGTTTTTTGAAGTTTTCTTGATTTTCTTTCGTTCAGATGTGATCTCGGAAGTTTCGCTTGCTTGGTTTCGCAAGCTTTTCTATTATATCACATCTTTTCAAGTTTGTCAAGAGGTTTTTAAAATTTATTTTTTGAACTGCTTTTCAAGCCTTCAAGATTTGATTTAACAGTTTGTCGCTTCTCTCGAAGCAGCTTATTTATTATATCACTTTGTTTTCGTTTTGTCAAGAGGTTTTTCAAACTTTTTTGAAGTTTTTTCTTGATTTTCGATCACTTTGTGATGTTTTTAAGCCGTTCTCGCGACAGCTTTTATATTATACTCTCTTTGTTCGAAAAAGTCAACCCATTTTTCAAAAATAATCAAAGAAATTTTGCACAATTAGTTTTCCGAGTTTTACACAAAATATACGTTTTCGAATACATAAAATAACAAAAGACCCGCCGAAGCAGGTCTTTAGCATGATCATGCATTCTCCTGGAGTTCAGATATGATCTTGACGAAACCGTCAACATCGTTGAAGTCTTTATACACGGAAGCGAATCTGATATACGCCACGACGTCTATAGCCTTGAGCTTGTGAAGAACCATCTCGCCGATCTTCTCGCTTGTGACCTCCCGCTGAAGGGAATTCTTCAGCTCTGCGGCGATCTCGTCCACCATATTTTCAATAGTCTCAAGCTTTACCGGACGCTTGACAGCGGCTCTGCAAAGCCTGTCGACGAGCTTCTGGCGGTCGAACGGCTCTATGGAATTATCCTTCTTTATAACCATAAGAGGGATATCCTCGATTATTTCGTATGTTGTGAAACGGAATCCGCACTGGATACACTCACGGCGGCGGCGCACCTTATTTTCGGTCGGGCGGGAGTCGATTACCTTGCTTTCCTCGCAGCCGCATTCAGGACACTTCATGTTGATATATCACTCGCTTTCCAGACAAATTGGTCTAGATATAGTATATCACAAACCTGCGAATTTTTCAACTCTTTCAACAGAAAAAGTTAAAATTATTTTCCGGTTTTTTCTTTAATAAATTCATACAGCCGCATGACCGGAATATCCGTTTCCTGTCCGTCAAGCCTGTCCTGAAGCATTTTGTTCGTATTTACTATCTGGCTCAGCTCACATTCGTCGTCCCCAGTGGTTATATGCAGTTTCATACATTGCGTGCTGGAGTAACGACCGCGCAGCTCCTCCGGTTCGCAGTTGATCGTCAGAATATCCGCATATCTGATCGTTTTCCAGCCGAGCAGGTGCTTCCATCTGAGTTCGTTGCCGTCAGCTTCTGCGACTGTCGGTATCTTTTCGAAAGCTATTACAATTCCGACGAACAAACCCGTACAAATCAGAAACAGTACCAGACTGACCACCGAGAAATATGTTAACATTACAGCAAACCAAATCGCAAGAATAATGACTGCCGCTGCCATACCAGCATTAAAAAATCTGTCGTTGCATTTCATCTCGACCCTTATTTTATCCATACGCACTCCCTTCACAGACTAAATTTTCAGTTTTAATTATATCACACGAACTATTTAAAGTCAAGAAAAAGGGCGCACCGAAGCGCGCCCTAAAACTATTCATAATCAGATAAGCCCGGAATTATTGACCGCAGCCACCAGCGCCCGTACGGAAGCCATGATGATATCGGTATGTATACCCGCGCCCCAGCTTACGGAGCCGTCCGGCTTGGATATTCCGATGTACGCAGCCGCCTTGGACTTGGATGACTGCTCTACTGCGTTCTCAGTGTAGGTCTCAAGATGGAATTCTATGCCGAGACCAGTCTTGATTGCGTTGGAAACCGCGTCCAGACGTCCGTTGCCGACGCCTTCCCATGTGCGTTTCTGTCCGCCGACCTCCATAGTCACAAAGGCGGTAATGTGCTCTCCCTGGTTGTAGTGAGCCTCCACGAATTTCAGCTTGCCCTGCGGCTCCAGATAGGTCTTTTCGAAGATATCGTAGATCTCGCTGGGGTGAAGCTCCTTGTGCTGATGGTCGGAAACTCCCTTGACAACATAGCCGAAATGTTCACGCATTTTAGGCGGCATGATAATGCCGTAGGTCTGCTCCATAAGGAAGCCGATACCGCCCTTGCCGCTCTGGCTGTTGATACGGATAACATCGCCCTCGTATTCTCTGCCGATATCGTGCGGGTCGATCGGGATATACGGAACGTTCCAGTGCTCGGGATCCTTCTCGTCGCGCCACTTCATGCCCTTTGCGATAGCGTCCTGGTGAGAGCCGCTGAACGCCGCGAACACAAGCTGACCGCTGTACGGCATGCGCTCGTAAACGTGCATTCTGGTGAGCCGCTCGTAGATGGAAGCCAGCTCCGGCAGATTGCTGAAATCGAGGTTCGGCTCAACGCCGTGAGAATACATATTGAGCGCAACGGTGACGATATCGACGTTACCAGTGCGTTCGCCGTTTCCGAACAGAGTGCCCTCAACGCGGTCAGCGCCTGCGAGCAGTCCGAGTTCGGTATCGGCGATACCGCAGCCGCGGTCGTTGTGCGGGTGGAGGGATATCTCAAGTGAATCGCGGCTGTGCAGTACCTTGCACATATATTCTACCTGCTGTGCGTAAACGTGCGGGAGGCTCTCCTCGACGGTAACGGGCAGGTTGATGATGACCTTCCAGTCAGGGGTAGGCTTCCAGATATCGATTACCGCGTTGCATATCTCTGCGGCGAACTCCGGCTCAGTTCCGGTGAAGCTCTCCGGGGAGTACTCAAAGCGGAAGTTGCCGGAGGTCTTTTCGCGGTACTCGTTGAGGAGCTTTGCACCGGTAACGGCGATGTCGATTATCTCCTGCCTGCTCTTGCGGAAAACCTGCTCGCGCTGAGCGACGGAGGTGGAGTTATACAGGTGAACTATGGCGTTCTTGCAGCCGTCGAGAGCCTCGAAGGTCTTTTTGATGATATGTTCGCGGCTCTGGGTGAGCACCTGCACGGTAACGTCGTCAGGGATAAGGTTCTGTTCGATAAGCGCGCGGCAGAACTCATACTCGGTCTCGGAAGCGGCGGGGAAGCCTATCTCGATCTCCTTGAAGCCTACCTCGACCAGCTTCTTGAAGAATTCCAGCTTCTCGTCAAGGCTCATCGGGATAATGAGCGCCTGGTTGCCGTCGCGGAGGTCGACGCTGCACCACTTGGGAGCCTTCTCGATGTAGTCCTTTTCAGCCCAGTCCATGCATCTGAACGGCGGCATGAAATATCTTCTTGCGTACTTGCTTGCGTTTGTCATATCTCTTTCCTTTCCGGGCTAAGCCCCGCGCGCACGCGCTATTAATACAGCGAACTGTTGAACTGCATTTGACCGCAAAATAAAAAAGCTCCATCTCATTTAAGAGATGAAGCTTGAAACTCCACGGTACCACTCTCATTGACAGCCGCAAAAAGACTGTCCACTCGTACACATCAAACAATGTGCCTCTCGATAACGGGAGATACCGTAACAGCTTAATTAGTGACCGCAGACTGCCCGCCTGCCGGCCGCCCGTTCAGCCGTTCTGCTCAAGGAGGAGCTATGACCCTGCCGTTCTGCCGGCTCGCACCGACCGCCGGTTCTCTGGAAGTTCGCCAGGGCTTTGTTTCCTATCGTCGCATTTCAACATATTCTATCTGTGATTATATCACAGATTTCAGCCTTTGTCAATAGTCTGACAGGATTTTTCCCGAAAAAGGGAACTTACCGCTCCGGCACATTTCTGTCCATATTGAAGACAAGCTTCCATCTGCCGCCGGTATTCCGCCATGTCGACGTTATGTGGAACTTTCCGGAAAGGTCTGAGTTTTCAGGCTTCTCCGCCGTGGTGGTGATGACATAATGCACCTGAACCGCATCAGGCGTTTCACACACCGTCTCAAACTCCTCGATTTCGAATGCGGCGCAGTCGAAATCAGCGATTATTTCCGCATATTCCGCCCCTGTGCACCGTGTCCCCCGCAAACCATGCCTGCATTCACGTAAACGCCGCCTTGTCACGCGCCTGAGCCGCTCTCCACATTTTTTCTTCAAGTTCCCGTATCATCAGTACCCTCCCGTAAACCGCCAGCCGAAGCCCGCAGATTTTCCTTTTCAATGACAGAACGCCGCACCCCGGCGCTTACGATAACCCCTCCGATAAGAGCCGCAAAAGCCGTAGGCGTCCACAGCAGAAAAATACCCGCCGCGTCGCCCATGTTCATTCCGCCGTATTCAGCAGCGTACTGCGCATTGAACACAGCGAATACATCTCCCCACCAGCCAAGCTTCAGCGCCAGAATGAAAAGCGCCGCAAACAGGCACAGCGAGCCGGCGCATTTCCAGATAAACCGCCGCTTATCCCGCGAAAACAGGAGCGCCGCCAGCACCGCGCCCAGCAGCGGACAGAAATATACGGTCTGCGTCCAGAGGGCAAGCCCGCAGAATGCGTACATAAGGCACAGCGCCGGGCAGAGTACTGCCTCCATCGCCGCCAGCGCGTTGAATATCCATCTGATTTTCATATCAGCCTTCCCACCCTCGAAGCTCCCGCAGAGTTTCCACTGTCTCCCGGACTGCCCGGATCGCCGTTTCCACTTCGTCGGCAGTGTTGAACTCCGACAGGGTGAGCCTCAGCGAACCTTTGAGCATATCCTCCGGTACGCCCATAGCCCTGAGCACATGCGACGGAAGTTCATTCCCGCTCGAGCACGCCGACCCCGAGGACGCGCACACGCCCCGGATATCCAGCCCGAGCACGAGGGATTCCCCCTCCACCCCGGAAAATGAAACGTTGACGTTACCGCACAGCCGCGGCGAAATCCCGCCGTTGAGCCTGCTCCCGGAAATCTCCAGCAGTCCTGCGACGAGCCTGTCCCGAAGCGCCGAAATCCTCTCAGACCGCCCGTTGATGTCCCCGCACGCATACTCCATAGCCGCACCCATTGAAACTATAGCCGCAGTATTTTCCGTCCCGGAGCGAAGCCCGTTCTCCTGACCTCCCCCGCAGATAAGCGGCTGAAGCTCCAGCCCCCTGCGGATATAGAGCAGACCCGCCCCGCGAAGCCCTCCCAGCTTGTGAGCCGAAACGGACATCATATCACAGCCAAGCTCCCTGACGTCAAGAGGGATATGCCCCGCCGCCTGAACCGCGTCCGTATGGAACAGCGCCCCGCGCTCCCGGCAAAGCGCGGCAAGCTCCCTTATCGGCTGGATCGTCCCGACCTCGTTGTTAGCCGCCATCACGGAAACCACCGCGGTTTCCGGCGTAATGAGCTTCCGAGCCTGTTCCATGTCGACGTAGCCGCCGCCGTCCACGCCTATGTATTTTACCTCAAACCCGGATTTCTCAAGAGCCGCGCACGTATTCAGCACCGCCGGGTGCTCTATCGCGGAGGCGACAACGCGGCGCTTCCCGGCGGAAGCCCCGAGCGCCGCCGCCTGCCGTACCGCCGTGTTGTCGGATTCGGTGCCGCCGGAAGTGAACACTATCTCGTCAGGTTCCGCGCCGACAGCCGCCGCACATTTCTCCCGCGCTTCTATCAGCGCCAGAGCCGCCCGCCGTCCCTCGGAATGTATCGACGAGGGATTCCCGCAACATTCCCACAGGAACGGCTCTGCGGCTTTCCGGGCGCATTCCAGCACCGGGGCGCTCGCCGCGTTGTCGAAATATATCATCTCGCCGCCCCCTTTATCCTGTCGATGGTCCATTCATATTCCGGGAAATCCCGCAGGATCCTCGCGATACACCGCCAGATGAATTCCTCGCGCAGCAGCGGGCGTTCCCTCATCTGCTGTTTCGCTCCCCACAGATGCGTGTACTTGTCCTGCGGGAAAAACAGCGCGTCCTTGTCGAGAAGGGTCTGCACGCCGGTGCCGGTGTAATCCGCGCACATAGCCGCCATGCGCTGTTCCGCGAAAACCATGTAGCGCAGGCGCTCCCCGCACCGTTCCGCCGACTTCATGAACGCGACAGCCTGCGATGTGTAGAACTCCTTGAAATCATTGTCCGGAACGTAGAAAAACGCCGTATTAAGCGGCAGAACCTCCCGGCTGAACCCAGGCAGGATATGCCCCGCAGCCGAAAAGTACTCCAGCGGCGGGTAAACGTCCGGGTTGAGGTCCTCACGGTGAGCCGCGATGATGTCCCTCCCGAATTCCGGCTTGCTCCATACGATAAGATCGGTGTCTATCATCACGCAGGGAGCGTCCATCTGCCGCAGTGCAAGGAGCTTTCCGGCAGCCCAGAACATCTCCGGGTCGATACCGTCAAGGTCGTCTGGGAGCGTGTCACGCACACCGTCCCAGACCTTTTCAAGCCCGGCATTGCGGATATAATCCGCAGCGGGAGCGTCGCAGTACAGAAAGATCCTGCTTCCGTCCCTCCGCCATTCCAGCGCGGAGATGACCGCTGTGAACAGGTCGAAATCCTCTAAAGCAAAAGCCCCGTTATTTTTCGCGAAAAACGGAGCCGTAGAAATAATATGAAACGCGTTCAAACTCTTACCTCATGTCAGACTATGTGTATACCGTATCCATAGCAGTCCAGCGGGCATTTTCTCAGGCACTCGTACATTATACGGTCGTACTCGTCAGCGGTGATGAATCCGCCGGAGCCGAACCCTCCAAAGCTTCCCGCGCCGAACGAGCCGGAAAAGCTCCCCCACGGAAAGCTCCCGAAAGAGCCGAGAAGATAGCTCCCAGAACCGAACCGATACGAGCCAAACGAACCTAACGAACCTAAAGAACCAAACGAGCCCCGGAACGACCCACGCCCAGCGAAGCGCCATTCCCACTCCCATTCCCAGAGGCTGAATCTGTAGCTCCCAAGCGCGGTAAGTCCGCCGGAACCGATTCCCAAGCCGGAACCTTGAAAAACGCCGTAGCTTCCGAAATTGAAGCTTCCGGAGCCACCCCGGAAGCCGCCCGAGAAACTCCCGAAAGAGCCGCACCGTGACCCGCCGTTATCCGGAGCGTTCCCGCAAAAGACCTCCGTTACAGCTCCGGCGCTTACTCCGAACACCTCCGCGAGCCTGTCGTTAAGCTGAGGATCCTGCGGATCGAGCGTCCTGAGCTTGTCGAGCCGATCGGCGTAGACCGTGCCGCCGTGCTCCCGGAGCCACTCCGAAAGTCTTCCCCCGAGGAAATATCCACGAACGGCAGCCAGGTCGAAATTATCGATGATCTCAGCCGCACTGCTGATTTTTTTCCTGTTGAGCCATAAACAGCAATCCAACCGAGACACCCCCTGTTACTATACAGTTACTTATAACTTATTATAGCATAAACCTCCGGATAATTCAACAATTTTTTAAGATTTGTTGTCGATTTTCAACTCCGGTAGCATATTACACATATCGCGCAAAAAAGCCGGCGGGATATCCCACCGGCTTTGTGATCAATGGAAATTTCTCTTTTTATTCGCAATCATGAGCCTTATCATGACCGTTACGGCGTTCTTTTTCAGCGAATCAATGAGCATTCTCTCATCGCTGCTGAAACCGCTCCAGTTGAGGTCTGCCAGCTCCGGCATTTTCATGTACCGCGCCGGGATCTCCTCAGCGGTGAGCCTTGCCAGTTCTGACATGCACTTCTCGCAGTCGCAGGCGTTGAACCTCCTGATTATCCCGGGAACATTCTCGGCAATTACCATCTCGGTAAGCTCCCGCATTACCAACGGAGAACGGCTCACCTCATCGTCGGGCTGTTCGCCGCGCTGAAGCTCGGCTTCCCTGCGCATGACCTTAGAAAGCGGCTCAATACCGCGAAGCTGCCTGGGAATAAGGCTCTTCCCGGCAGCGACAACCTGGTTTTCCGAGAACGCGCGTTCCTCTACCAACCGCATAACGCTCGGGGTTTTCACGCTCTGGGACTGCTCCCCGCTCTCATCGTATTCCGCCGGATTTTCGGCTTTTTTCGCGGGCTTGCCCGATTTATCCGACCCTGCGGACTTCTCCGGCTTTGCCTGTTTGGAAGCCCCCGACTTCTCGGCGCCGTCAGCTTTACCAGACTTAACAGGCTTAGCAGACTTAGCTGTCTTAGCTGTCTTAGTAGACTTAGCGGACTTATCTGTCTTAGAGGGATTAGCGGATTTATCCGGTTTTCCCGCCTTTTCAGGCTTCCCCGCCGCAGAGCCCGCAGACTTCTTCCCGGGAGCCTGCCTGTTCTGACCGCCCCGGATATCCTCGTCGCTGACAAGCCTTGCCCCCTCGGGATTCTCCTGATAATGCTCGGTTATTCTGTCGGTCATGACTTATCACCGGCTTTTTCCCCGGTAAGCTCGCAGATGAACGCGAAGTATTCCTGCGCCGCCTTTGACTTCGGCGAGTATGTTATGACGCTCTCGCCATGAGCGGGCGCCTCCGCAATGCTGACGCTCGCGCTTATCCGGCTCTTGAATATCTTTGTATCGAGCTGCATGGCGATAACGTTCGCCAGATCCTCGACATCTTTCGTCAGCGTGAGCCGCGGATTGTACTTGTTCAGCAGAATGCCCGCCACCTTGAGTTCCTTGTTGTAATAACGCTGTACCGCGAAAATGGTCTGCTTTAGCTGAGCAATTCCCTGTAAACTGAGTATCTCGCACAGCATGGGAATAACAAGCTCATCGGAAGCGGTGTACGCGTTTATGGTGAGCACCGACAGCGCCGGCGGCGTATCCAGTATTATGTAGTCGTACTCGTCGCGGATAGTTTCCATCTGTTCCCGGAGGATATACTCGCGCCCAACGCCGGTAAGTTCAAGCTCCACGCCGGAAAGCAGGATATTTGAAGCGATAACGTCGCAGATCCCGCCTTTCTGGACAGCGTCGGAAATATCGCAGTTCCCCTTGAAAACATCATAGATGGTGTATGCGTCCTCGTCGTCTATTCCGAGCGAAAAGCTGAGATTTCCCTGCGGGTCAAGGTCTATCGCGAGGACCTTCTTCCCCATCTGTGCAAGTCCTCCGCATATCGCACAGCAGGTGGTAGTCTTTCCGACGCCGCCCTTCTGATTTGTGAGTGCAATTATCTTTGCCATAAAACTCCCCCGGAAACTGTAGCATTATGCCGTAACCCGGCACCATTCAGACATCACAAGGGCGCACAGTAACTGTCCGCCCTCGCTGATTATTAATCAAAGGATCAGAAGCCCTCCGGATCTATGTACTCGTCCGTTGCGCTGTCCTCGGGAATGTAGATGTGGTAGTTGGTCTTACCGTTCTTCTTTACGAAGTACATCGCGGTATCCGCAAAGGAGAGTAGCTCGTTCACATCTTCAGTGTGCTCAGGGCAGAACGCCACGCCGATACTTGCCTTGACGTCTATGTGCATTGCGCCGTCAGCGGTGGTGTAGCCTTCGTACAGCTCGTTGATGATATCCATGGAGATATTCTCGATATTTGCGATATCATCTTGATTCGTGAAGCAGAGCACAAACTCATCGCCGCCGAATCTGCCTGCGAAGCCGCCCCTGTCGTCGACCTTGGTGCGGATCGTGTCAGCCACGAATCTGATTACCTCGTCGCCGATGGTGTGACCGTAGCGGTCGTTGATGAACTTGAAGTCGTCGACGTCAATGAAGGAAACAGCAACGCGCTTTGTGCCGCGGCGCTCGATCTCAGACGTGAGGTTTCTGATAAACGTGTTTCTGTTATAAAGCTGTGACAGGAAGTCGTAGCTTGCACGCTCGGAGAGCTGAAGCTCGAGCTTCTTTTCGTTGTCGATATCGGTCATGACGCCGATAACTCTCAGCGGTTCGCCGAGGCGGTCTGTGATGCAAACCGCACGGAGGGATACCCAGATCACCGCGCCGCTCTTTGTCTTGAGCTGATATTCGGCGCTGTAGCCGTTCTTGTTCTTGAGCAGGCCGTTCATATCGCGCTTGTACTTTTCAGCGTCGTCCTGGCTCATAAGGGAGTCGATGAACTTGCCGTTAGAAAGCGTAGCGCTGTCGGTGTCGATGTCAAACTTCGCGAGCATGTTCTTGGAAGCGTACATTCTCTCCTTGTGGAAATCCCACTCGAACAGCATGTTGTCAGACAGCTCTGCGATAGTGCGGTGACGCTCCTCGCTGAGGAACACCTCGTCGAGCAGTTCGTTGAAGGAGGTCTGGATCTCGCCAAGCTCGCTTCTTCTGTTTGTAACCTTGAAGCGGATATCGGTAGAGCCCTCTGCCTCGGAGATCTCGGTCATGGTCTTGAGCATGCCGTTCATGTTGCCGAGGAACCTGCCGATAACGAGAAGGGAAGCAATGGAGAATACAACAGCGGAAGCCGCAACAACGACCCAGCCGAGGAGGTTCGTAGTAGTGGAGAACTTGCTGAACGCCGCATTGTCAGCGGAGGCCACCCAGCGCCAGTTCATAACGTCGGTGCCTGCAAGGCCTACGAAGTATGTAGAGCCGCTCGCGGAACCCTTGATGGACTTGATGTCCTTGCTGTTCTTGAGGTCGCTGTAACCAGAGTTGGAGGTATCGAAGAACTGGGCAATATCGCTCTGGAGCGCAGAACCTGCGAATTCCTTGTTGATGGAGCCGCTCTGCTTGTAGTTGACTGCAACGCCGTTCTTGTCAACGATCATGAAGCTTGCGCCGCTCAGGTTAACGAACTGACCGGAAAGCGCCTTCATAACAGCGCTGTCAGGACCAGCGGAAACGATGGCAACAACGTACCCTGCCTCGCCGGAAGCATTGTCGGAAGGGATAGGGTCAGCAACGAAGATGGCGTCGCCGTAGCTGGTCCAGTTGAGCATTTCAGAAACGGAAGGCATATTGATAACGCCCTGATCGTTCATCGGGAGGTTCTCAAAAACTCCGCCCTCGCTTCCGTTGACAGCTTCGATGACGGTACCGCTGTCGTCGAGGATCATCATATCGAGGATATCCGGATCCGCAGCGACTGCGGCTTCAAGCTCCGCGTCAGCGCTGCCCATTCCGTGTGCCACGTCAACAGCCGCCTCGCTCTTTGCGATAGCCCCCACGATGGAGGAATAGCTTTTGAACGCCTGCTTTATTCCGGCAGATTTGGACTCACCCACCTGCTGGAGGGTGTTCTCCTTGGCAGACCTTTCGTATCCCATAACGGAAAATGTGCCTATTGCTCCGACGATCACCGCCGGAACTATCGCGAATACCAGCATGACAGCGGTAAGCACGATCTTCAGCTTCAAATTGCCCATTATCTTATCCCCCTGAAAATATTTTATCTGTCACCTGACGCGGTATCGCCGCGCTGTGTGAAAATGCGTTAGTCCTGCTCGCCCTGCTTTGCGCGCATAAGGAGCTGCACATAGTTTATGTATCTGCCGATAGCGTCCTCCTGTGCGGCGGTAAGCGCCTCGAACGCGCAGCCGTAGCCGATGATCACGCCGTCGCTGTCGGTCTGCACTCTGAGTATGGTAGCCATGGTGTTGAGGTGATAACCGTCCACCAGCTCGATATCGACGCATGCGCTGTCGTCCTTGTGGAACTCGTACGCGCTGGTCAGGAAGATACCGCCGACGTTGATGTCGTGGATCTCTACAGCAACCGGTTCTTCAAAGCGAATGGTGTTCTCGTCGCGAACCACGAAAAGCGCCCTGCCGGGCAGCTCGACCTTTATCTTGAAGTATCGCCTGCGCTCCTCGAGCACCTTGGTGCTGTTGGATTTGAGCAGGGAAATATTCATCTGCCTGTCGTGCGACATTGAGATATCCCCGGCGTATTTTATTCGGTCGCCCGCCTTGGAGTAAGCGATAACGTCCACTCTCGTGCCGCGCTCAAGCTCCGGGAGATCCTTTCCCTTGATGATAAGGATACTTTCCTCACTGGATTCCAGGTTTTTCGGGAAAACGAAATTGCGCTCTGCCGAAGCAAGCAGGGTACCGTTCTGGGCAAGAATTTCTGTCTTAACTATTTTAGTTCCAAATAACAACCTCATCAATCCTCTTACAATAAAAATAGTAAACAGAGCAACCACGCCCGCACGCAGAACAGCGCCCGGACCCTTAGATACCATCAAACGAACCATGAAAGCACGCTATTTGTCAGAATACTCTTGTTTACATTATACAATAAACATTCCTAATAAATCAAGGCATAATGTTGATTTTCTAATAATTGAACAAATTTTTTTGTGATTTTTGGCAAACATAACAAAACACTGCTATGCCATTTCATACCACATTGTGTAAAAACGCCTCAGGCTTTTTTGACCTTTATCTTGAACCGCTTGCCGCAGCCTCTTGCGAGCCTGTCCCTGGCCTGCATGGGGGTTCCGCAGATGAACTGCGTCTTATCGCAGATAATGGCGTCGAGCTGCTCGTCCTTGTTTTCCATCACCGGGAAGAGATAGAAGCTGTGGCTGCACTCGTAAGCCCTGTAGATATTTTTATATGGTATCTCGATAACGCGGGCGTTCTTGTCGCGTAGCGCCTCGGAAACCCTCGCGGAAGCCTCCGCACGTTCCGGGACGGCGGCGCCGTCGGACTCCGCCTGATCGGGCGCGCTGATAGTCAGCGTGAGATTATCCTCCTCGGAAAGATCCACGCTGACGACCTTGCCGAAGCTGTTCTCCAGCTTGTCGGCGCGCTTGTTGAAATACTGTATCCGCATGTTGTGCGGAAGCGTTGCGCAGACAAGGAAAAGCACCGCGAATACCGCGCCCAGAAGCCACTCCGTGCACCAGAACGCCGCCAGCATAAGCAAGAAAAGCACCGCCGCCGCATAGTAGCACGCAGTCTGAAGCGGGCGCACCTTCATCAGGTACATAAAGTCGGAAAACGAGCGGATACGCGCCATGGTGCATTCCGTCTCGCATACGGTCCTGCCGTTGTCCAGGCGCTTTTCAGTGTTCATCTCCTCGAACATCTTCGCGAGCTTCGATTCTGTTGATTCCAGTATCTCCTGCTGTCTTTTGCTTCTGAACATAACTATTCCTTTCTCGGATATAATGTATCTTTTGTATCTAGTATATCACAACTCGCCGGAAAATGCAACGGCGGTACGAAAATTCTGCACATATTTCCGTCATAATAACCGCCGCCGTCCGTCGATTTGCCATCAAATTATTACAATTTGGCTACAATTTGTTTCCCTGCAGTTACAAAACGCGCAAAACTGTTGACAATCACCGCCGTTTGGAGTATATTATTATAGTGGTAGTTTGTGTATCACACGATAATAATATCCGAAAGATAAAATTCAGATACAGGAGAACAGCTAATGATCAAGGAAACTTCACTTTGCATGGGCTGCATGAACGACAAAACCTATGACGGTCCCTGCAAGCTGTGCGGATACAGCGACAACACGCCGAATATCCCCACATACCTGGCGCCCAAGACCTTCCTTGCCGACCGCTACATCGTCGGTAAGGTGATAAGCTACAACGGAGAGGGCGCGGTATATATCGGCTACGACACGGCGGCGGGCGCGAAGGTCACAATAAAGGAATTCATGCCGGACACCCTCTGCTCCCGCAGGAAGGGCGAGACCGACATAACGGTCGATCCGTCCGCGGCGGCGCTCTACAAGACCTACCTGTCGGAATTCATCGACCTCAACCGCACGCTGATGAAGCTGCGCGGAATGTCCCACGTTCAGACCGTCCTCGACGTGTTCTGCGAGAACAACACCGCCTACGTGGTATTCGAGTACATCAACGGAATTTCCCTCAAGACATACCTTGCGAACTCCTCCGGTGTGATAACCTGGGAGCAGGCGAAGGAGCTTTTCTCACCGTTCTTCACAACGCTGAGCCTTATCCATTCCGCCGGGATAATCCACCGCGGGATATCCCCCTCCACGATTTTCGTCACCGATAAGCTAGAGCTGAAGCTTACCGGATTCGCGATATGCGCGGCGCGCACCACCGGAACCGAGATCCCCTGCGAGATGTTCGCGGGATTCGCAGCCCCAGAGCAGTACACCAACGAGATAAACGGCACCTGGACAGACGTCTACGGCATATCCGCGGTGCTTTACCGCTGCCTGACCGGCTGCATTCCCACCGAGGCAATAGCCAGAAACGGCACCAGCCTTATGGAGCCGATGATGATAAACCGGAACATTCCGGCAAACATTTCCTCCGTGATAATGGCAGGCCTTAACATCTCGCCTGAGGACCGCGTCCGCACCATAACCGAGTTTGTCGACCGCCTGTTCACCCAGCCGAAGGCAGCCGAGCCGGCTCCCGCCGAGAAGGCGAAGCTCACCCGCAGGGAGCAGAAGCAGCGCCGCGAGCGCAACAAGACCATCGCGGTAATGGTCATCGCAGGGATCGTTCTTGCAGCGTTCATCGTGGTGTTCGTGCTGACCCTAAACGGAACTCTCACCGGCGGAAACAGCACCCCGCCGGAAAGCACTTCCACCGTGGAAGCCACCGCAGAGACCCGTGAACCGGAAACCAGCCAGGCGGAAACCACGTCCTCCCAGCCGGAGCCGGATCAGATCATCACGTCGGATACGATAAAAATGCCGGACTTCTCCGGAAGAAGCTACGATTACGAGACCGAGCGCTACGGAAGCACCTTCACGTTCGTACCGAAGTACGAGTATTCCGACACCTACGCAAACGGACTGATGTACGACCAGAGCATTGAAGCCGGCAAGGAAGTCACCGCCGGGATAACTGTAGTCGTAAAGGTCAGCAAGGGACCCAGCAGGGTAGCCCTGCCGGACTACACCGGTCAGACACCCGACAAGTATATAGCTGAGCTGAGCAAGCTCAACATCAAGTATTCAGTAACGACGGAGCGCTCCAACGAAGCCAAGGACGGATACGTGTTCAAGTGCAGCGTTGAGATAGGCGACCTCGTGGACGTTGAAAACGGTCAGGAAGTAACAGTATACTGCGCCGAGAACTACCCGCCCACAGTGGAAGCGACCATGGACGGCACAGCAGAGCCGTGGTTCACCAGCGAAGGTATCCCGGTAATCGGCGACGAAACACAGGAAGTTGAGGAAAACTAAGCATGGAGCTTGATTTAGGCGAGATCAGAAAGAATATAGACGCGATAGACGACCAGCTCCTTGAGCTGTTCAAGCAGAGAATGGGGCTGACCCGCAAGGTCGCTGAGTACAAGGCGGCGCACAACATGGTGGTGTTCCAGAGCGAGCGCGAAAAGGCGATAATCCGTTCTGTGAGGGACCGCTCCCCGGAGGAGCTGAAAAGCTCCGCAGAGTTCCTGTTCACCAACATCATGGATATATCGAAGTGCGGCCAGAACAACGCGATAACCCCCGCTGTGAGCATTCCCCACGGCACGCAGATAAAGCATACCCCCGACGTCGCAGTGCAGGGGATCGAAGGCGCATACGGCCACGCGGCGGCGCAGAAGCTGTTCCCGGACGGCCGCATGAACTTCCGCGCAAGCTTTGCGGAGGTGTTCGAGGCAGTTGAAAACGGAAGCGCCGATTACGGCGTTATCCCGGTGGAAAACAGCACCGCCGGGGAGGTCAGCGTTAACATGGAGCTGCTGGAAAAGCACCACGTTTTCGTGAACCGCACCGTTACCGTACCCTGCACCCATGTCCTCGCGGCAAAGCACGGCGTGAAGGAGCAGGATATCCGCATACTGTTCGGCCACGAGCAGGCTATACGCCAGTGCAGCGAGTACGCCTCCTCCCGCCCGGAGCTTACCATTATCCCCTACGCAAACAACGCGATGGCGGCGCAGATGGTCGCGGAGAACCGCAGCAGCGAGCTTGGCTGTATCTGCTCCCGGGAGTGCGCCGAAATGCACGGCCTGGACATCGTGAACCCCGCGATAGCCGCCGACCCCAACAACGCGACAAGATTCTTCTGCATCTCAAAAGAGACCGAGGTCTACGACGGCGCGGACACTATCGCAGTGTCTGTTTCCCTGCCGCATATTTCGGGCTCCCTTTACAGAATGCTGACAAAATTCGCGGTCAACGAACTTGACCTCACCAAGATACAGAGCAAGCCGCTCCCGCTGGAATTCCGCACCGAGGAGGACGAGTTCATGTTCTACCTCGAGTTCTCCGGAAACATCGGTCAGCCGGTGGTGCTCCGCCTGCTGAACAACTTCCAGACCGAGTACAGCTACTTCCGTTTCCACGGAAACTTCCTCGCGGTGAACTGACATGGCGATGTTTTCCGCTGTGATACTCGCCGGAGGGAGCGCCTCCCGCATGAACGGGATAAACAAGCAGCTCGCGCTCCTGGACGGTATCCCCGTAGTTATCCGGAGCGCCCTGGCGTTCGAAAATTCGGCGCAGGCCGGGGAAATAATTCTTGCCGTACCCGCCGGCGAGGAGGAGCGCTACGCCGCGCTGTGCAGCCAGTACGGCATAACCAAGCTGAAAGCCGCGGTACACGGCGGCGCGACGCGTTTCCTTTCGGTAAAAAACGCGCTCGAGTACGTATCCGCCGGATACGCGTACATCGCGATACACGACGGAGCGCGCCCGCTGATATCCACTGCGGATATCGACCGCGTGCTGACTGACGCCGTACAGTACGGCTCAGCGATAGCCGCCGCTCCGGTGACTGACACGATAAAGCAGGTCAGCGGCGGAGCGATAACGTCCACGCCGGACCGCAGCACGCTCTACGCCGCCCAGACCCCGCAGGCGTTCCGCAGGGATCTGTACGCCTCCTGCATGGAAAAGCTGGGGAGCCGCGCCGAGGAGCTCACCGACGACAGCGCCCTGCTGGAGCTGTGCGGCGAACCGGTGCACATAACTCCTGTGACCGCCTGCAACATGAAAGTGACCCGCCCGGAGGACCTGGCGATAGCCGAAGCTGTTTTACGGAGGTAATTATGTTCAATATTCTGGTCGTCGACGACCAGGCGCATATACGCCGCCTGTACGAATATACACTTGAAAAGAACGGCTACCAGCCCTACACCGCCGGAGACGGCGCGCAGGCGCTGAAGCTGATGGAGACCACCCACATCGACCTCGTGATACTCGACCTGATGATGCCCACGATGGACGGCTACACGTTCCTGAAAACGATGCGCGACAGCGGAAGCAGCATTCCGGTGCTGATAATAACCGCCCGGGACAGCGCCGAGGACGTCCGCAAGGCGTTCACGATGGGCACAGACGACTTCATGGTAAAGCCGGTGGACGACGTGGAGATGATACTGCGTATCCGGGCGCTGCTGCGACGCGCGAGGATATCCGAGGAGCAGAAGATAACCGTAGGCTCCACAACGCTGATATACGATTCCTTCACGCTGATACAGAACGGCACGGAAGTCCAGATGCCGAAGAAGGAGTTCCAGATACTGTTCAAGCTGCTGTCATTCCCGAACAAGACCTTCACCCGCGCGAACCTTATGGAGGAGTTCTGGGACATGGACAGCGAATCCGAGGCACGCACGGTGGACGTCCACATCAACCGCCTGCGCGACCGCCTCAAGGACAACAAGGATATCCAGATAGTGACCGTCCGGGGGCTTGGCTATAAGGCGGTAAAGACCGCGGACAAGCCGCAGGGGGCGTCATGAAAGACAAAAAGCGGAAAAGCTACCCTATATTCACCCGCCTGGGCGCGAAGCTCAGCCTGCTGATACTCATTATAACCGTCAGCGCGGACGTGCTCTCGTTTTCCGCCCGCATTTCGATAGACATGATAGTCTCCAACGGAAGCAGCGACACGGAAAACATCATAGCCTCCGTTGTCAGCAGTATCATTATCGGTACGCTGCTGTCGTTCATAGTAGGCGGGCTGTTCCTGAAACCGCTGGTGGAGCTTATCAAGGCGACAAAGCAGGTGTCCCAGGGCGACTACTCCGTGCAGGTGGACATGGGCTGGGCTGAAAAGCACACCGTCCGGGAGCTTTCCGACCTCATCAAGGTGTTCAACGAAATGACCCGGGAGCTAAACAACAACGCGATGTTCAATCAGGATTTCATCGCGAGCTTCTCGCACGAATTCAAGACCCCGCTGGTATCGATACGCGGATTTGCGCAGCAGCTCTACAATGGAAACCTCACTCCGGAACAGCAGAAGGAATTCTCAAAGATAATCCTGGAGGAGACCGAGTACCTTTCGGAGCTTTCCACCAACACGCTGCTCCTGACCCGGCTTGAGACCACGGACATCATCTCCAAGGAGGAGTTTTCGCTTGACGAGCAGCTCCGCACCTGCATGCTGCGCCTGGAGCCACACTGGTCTGAAAAAAACATCGACCTCTCGATGGAGCTTGACGAAGTGAAATTCTTCTGGAACGAGCAGATGCTGGAGCATGTCTGGAACAACCTGTTCGACAACGCGGTGAAGTTCACCCCGGAGGGCGGCAGCATATTCGTAAGCTGCCACCGCAGCGCCGGAGTCATCACGATACGCGTCCGGGATACGGGAACGGGAATACCGCAGAACGCGCTCCCTCACATATTCGAGAAATTCTACCAGGCGGACAGCTCCCACGCCACAAAGGGCAACGGGCTGGGGCTTCCGCTGGCAAAGAAGATAGTCGAGGTGTGCGGCGGCAGGATAGGCGTACAGAGCGACCTCGGGAAAGGCACGGAATTCACCGTGATACTCCCCGACGGCGGAAATCTTTTAGGCAAAAACAGCAGCCGGAGCGAACTCAACCTCGGCGGCGAAGAATAAACAGGAGGGCAAAAATGGAATTCATCAGTGAAAGAACAGCCTGCACCATGATATCCGAAACAGTCGTCAAAGCAGGAGTGTCGCTGTTCAATGCGGTCAAGTACATCTACATGATAGCCGACAAGGACTTCTACAACATCAACATCAAGGATATCTTCAAGATAGCGCTGAACAACATCTCCGACACCACCTGCCTTTACAACACCGGGATAAAGCTCGACAAGGAGCGCTGCGCCGAAATGAACACCCCGGAGTACGAGCGCGTGCTCTCCCTTATGGTGTATTCCTTTGCGGTAAGGCTGCCGGTGCTGAAGAACGTCAAGACCTCCGGCGGATACCTCAACGACAAGCAGATAAAGACCATCTACGATATAGTGATATCCAAGGGCGCCGGAAACTACGACAACGTTATCGCCGACGACTTCGAGGAGATACGCCGCATGGTGAAGTCTGGGAAGCCTGTCCCCGCCTACGACGCGGAGTGGTACAAGGGGTATATCTACACCTACGTGCCCACGCTTGCCGCCATCACGAACAAGAATGTGTTCCTGCTGGGAAGCGCCGATATACTCTTCACGCTGTTCTATTCCTGCCTTGAGGAGGAACTTGTCCGCCTGCTGAATTCCCTCGCCGCCCAGGCGTAATTCACGGCTCGCGCGCATATACTTACCTGAAAGGGAGGTACAGCATATGCAAAACAAACAAGCTGAACAGAACCTATACGAAACCGCCGGAGCAGAGCAGACTGAACGCTCCGAACGTTCCGAAACCCGCAGCAGCGTAAACCGCTTCGCTTACATGTCCGCGGAAGCCCCGGCGCTTCGCGGAGAGCTCCGCGGCAGCGCCGACCACCCGACAGCCGAGGGCAGCATATTCGCCTACTGGCTGGACGGAGCGCTGTACCTGCAAGCAGAGCTTTTGGGACTTCCTCCGGACAGGGTGTTCGGATTCCATATCCACGATGGAATAATATGCGGCTCCCCGGACAGCGGCGGAGCTTCCGGAGCCTTCGCCGAAGCCGGGCCGCACCTGAGCCTCTGCCCTGAAGGCACCTGGTGCGGCAGACACCCATATCACGCCGGAAACCTTCCGCCGATATTCTCGGATTCCGACGGATACGCGGCGATGGAAGTCTACATCGGCAAGGCGCTGATATCCGATTATTCCGGGAAGCCGATAATCCTGCACGACATGCCGGACGATTTCAGCACACAGCCTTCCGGCGGCTCCGGAAAGCGGATAGCCTGCGGGATATTCACAGAAGTACTTTAACAGACCGGGAATTCCTCCGGCTGTAGTAAATTAGAAAAGACCATACGAAAACAAAGGAGAAAAACATGGCACACGAAATAAGAAACCCCGACCTCTGGGAAAGCGGCGCACGCAAGATAGCGTGGGTAAAGCGCAACATGCCGCTGCTTAACGGAATCGAAAAGGAATTCGAGCAGGAAAAGCCCTTTGCAGGGCTGCGCGTAGCGCTCTCGGTACATCTTGAAGCTAAGACCGCGTACCTCTGCAAGGTGCTTGCAGCCGGCGGAGCCGAAATGTACGTCACCGGAAGCAACCCGCTGTCCACTCAGGACGACGTTGCTGCGGCGCTGGTTCACGACGGACTGAACGTATTCGCATGGTACGACGCTTCAAACGAGGAGTACCACCGCCACATTTCGCAGGTCATCAAGGCTCGCCCCAACGTAATAATCGACGACGGCGGCGACCTGGTAAACCTCATTCACAACGAGTACCCCGAGCTTATCCCGGAGGTGCTGGGTGGCTGCGAGGAGACCACCACCGGAATTATCCGCCTGAAGGCCATGGATAAGGATCACGCGCTGAAATTCCCGATGGTGCTGGTAAACGACGCCGACTGCAAGCACCTGTTCGATAACCGCTACGGCACCGGACAGTCCGTATGGGACGGCATCAACCGCACGACCAACCTTATCGTAGCCGGAAAGAACGTTGTGGTCGCAGGCTACGGCTGGTGCGGAAAGGGCGTTGCAATGCGCGCGAAGGGTCTCGGCGCTGACGTTATCGTCACCGAGATAGACCCGATAAAGGCTATGGAAGCCGTAATGGACGGCTTCAAGGTAATGCCCATGCGCGAGGCGGCGAAGGTCGGCGATTTCTTCGTGACCGTGACCGGCTGCGCCGACGTTATCGGCGAGGAAGCGTTCCTCAACATGAAGGACGGCGCTATCTGCTGCAACGCAGGTCACTTCGACGTGGAAGTAAACATGGCAAAGCTCCGCGAGATGGCTACGGAATCCTACCTTGCGCGCAACAACATCATGGGTTACAAGCTGGCTAACGGCAACACCGTATTCGTTATCGCCGAGGGCAGACTTGTAAATCTCGCCGCCGGCGACGGACACCCCGCCGAGATAATGGACATGAGCTTCGCTATCCAGGCGCTCTCCGCGAAGTACATCGCGCAGAACAGCGCCGCAGTCAAGTCCAGCGACCACATGACGGTAAACGTACCCAAGGAGATAGACCGCGAGGTAGCGCTCCGCAAGATAAGCTACTGGGGACTTGAGATAGACAGGCTCACGCCCGAGCAGGAAAAGTACCTCGGAAGCTGGGAGGTCTGACATGACCTTCGAAGAACAGTTTGAACAGCTCCAGAAAATGTTCGATTCCTCGGATTGCGACATAGAGGTGCTCCCCCCGGACGAGGAGAAGGCTAAGAAACTCCTCGCCCAGGGCGGCGAGTTCACTCCGCTTGCGGCGATACTCGCAGGAACCGGCGGAGTTTCCGTAAACGGAATACTGCGTTTTCTCGGCAGCGGCATGATGGATTTCTTCGAGCGCAACGAACGTCTTTCCGAGATGGGTATGACGATAGTCGCCGAGGACGTTTTCGGAGGTATCTACGGTCTGGACAAGCAGGGAACGCTGCTTTACCTCGCACCGGACGAGCTGATGGTCGAGGAGTTCGGCGATAATTTTGACGAGCTTCTTGAATTTGCCTGCAGCAGAAAGGAAATGGAACAGTTCTACCGCCCCTACATCAAGGAATGCCCCGGCGTGCTCTACGACGAGCTTCCCGCGGACAAGGGCGTGAGCGTGTATCCTCCCCTGTGGTCGGAAGCGGGAAATGACCCCCGCTCCACGGCGGCGGTGTCCATGAAAGAGCTCCAGGACGTTGAGATAGAGGTCATGAAAAAACTGAACAGCCAGGATAATGCTGAGCCAAACGACGGAGGTGCAGAATGAACGTAAATTACGAAAAGCTGATGAAGTGCTTCGAATGCGTACAGCAGAAGATAACCTTCAAGCCGGAGATCGCGCTGATACTGGGCAGCGGCCTCGGCGACTACGCAGACACGATGGAAGTTGTTGAAACGCTGGATTACCACGATATCGAGGGCTTCCCGGTGTCGACCGTTCCGGGCCACAAGGGACGCTTCGTGTTCGGCTATGCGGGCGGCGTTCCTATCGTTGCAATGCAGGGCAGAGTGCATTTCTATGAGGGCTACAAGCCGCAGGACGTAGTGCTCCCAATCAGGCTGATGAAGCTGATGGGCGCAAAGGTGCTTTTCCTGACGAACGCGGCGGGCGGAATAAACCGCAGCTTCAACGCAGGCGATTTCATGCTGATAACCGACCAGATATCAATGTCAGTCCCCTCGCCGCTCATCGGGGAGAATATCGACGAACTGGGCGTGCGCTTCCCGGATATGTCCGAGGTATACAGCCGCCGCCTGCGGAAGATTATAGAGAATTCCGCCGTGACCGCCGGAGTACCGCTCCGCAGGGGCGTGTATATTCAGACCACCGGTCCGCAGTACGAGACCCCCGCAGAGATACGCGCATATGAGCGCCTTGGCGCTGACGCGGTGGGAATGTCCACCGCCATCGAAGCGATAGCGGCGCGCCACGCGGGAATGGAGATATGCGGAATCTCCTGCATAAGCAACCTCGCGGCGGGGATTTCGGTGAATCCGCTCACCCACGCGGAGGTACAGGAGACCGCCGACAGAGTTGCCCCGCTTTTCAAGAAGCTGGTAACTCAGGCGATTAAGGATATCCACAACGCATAAAATATTGCGCCCTTTTTCACGGAGGGCGCAATTATTATTTATTGTACTTTTTAAGTGCTGAATAAACCGAAGCCGTAATGTCTGCCATAAAACACAGTTCACTCGGTGAGCAGTCTGAAAGCGTGCATACAATATCGCTGACTGCCTGTTCAGTCTGGATTTCCCGCACACCGAAAAGTATCTCGTCAGCCCGGCATTCCAGCGCACGGCATATTTCTGCAAATACCTCTATGGAAAGCTTGGTGTTTCCGGTTTCAATGTGGCTCATATGAGTGGTGGATATTCCGACCTGCTCTGCAAGCTGTTCCTGCGACAGCCGCTTTGCCTTTCTGACCTTTCGTATTCTCTGTCCGATTTCATAGTAGTTCATTTTTATACCTCTATAATTAAAATATATTACGCGCCTACTTGAATTATATAGGCATTTGTGATATAATTTAATAAACTACAAAGGCTATTATATGCCCTTGTGGTTAATATCTATGAATTGAGAGGTAACAAACATGAAAAGGCTACTCAAAAAACTCGCAGCGATTGTCACAATGACGGCGGTAACGCTGACAATGGCGGTTGCCATTCCCACACCCGCCAGCGCGGACAGCATTTACGACACGGCTAAGGCAATATCCAGCGGGGAATCGGTTTCGACCTATATTTGGAGATATGATGAGGCAGACTATAAAATCACCTCAACTGAGAATGGCACATTAAAATTATCACTTGATGCACAAATGCCATCAGTTACAATATATGTTTTTGACACAAACGGAAACTATGTTGAAATATCTGATTCCAGTTCAACTTCGGGCAGTATTACTAAGCCAGGAGATGACATAGGCACAGCAAAATGGAATAATACTATTGAAAGATTTAAAGGAACAATTTCATATACAATAAAAAAAGGAACATATTATATTAGATTTTCTAGAAAAGATTTAACTGGCGATACTTGCAAACTGACTTTCACCGCCACCTACCCCTCCAGCACCTCCACAGCCAAAATCAACTACATAACCATCAATATCCCCAAAGGAAGCACTCTTTCCCTCGGCACCGACACCTCAGGCACCGGAACCGTTACATGGAAGAGTTCCAAGACAAGCGTAGCAACAGTTTCCAGCACCGGAAAAGTCACTGCTAAGGCAAAAGGCAGTACGATAATCACAGCCAAAAGCGGCAAATCCTCAAAGAAAATAAAAATCGTAGTCACATAATTAAACACAAAAACTCCCCACCGAACCCGGTGGGGAGTCTTATTATTCAGATGTATCTAAAATTAGTCCTGCTTGAACTCGTCGCCGTACATGTCCTGGAGTTCAACGAGGTGCTTATACTTAGCAGCCGCGTTCTTGACTGCCTTGTCGAACAGAACGGTAGCTCTTTCGGGGTTAGCACGCATGAGGGAGTTGTAGCGAACCTCTCTCATCATGAATGCCTTGTAATCGCCGGTCGGAGCCTTGCTGTCGAGGGAGAACGGGTTCTTGCCCTCGTCTGCCAGAGCCGGATTGAAGCGGAACAGGTGCCAGTAACCAGCCTCTACAGCTTCCTTCTCTACCTGCTGAGCGATGGTCAGACCGCCCTTGATACCGTGGTTGATGCACGGTGCGTAAGCGATGATGAGGGACGGACCGTCATAAGCCTCAGCCTCAGCGATAGCCTTTAAGCACTGGTTCTTGTCAGCGCCCATGGAGATCTGTGCAACGTAAACGTAGCCGTAGCTCATTGCGATGCCTGCCAGATCCTTCTTCTTGACGTCCTTACCGCCGGCTGCGAACTGAGCGACTGCACCCACGTTGGTAGCCTTGGAAGCCTGTCCGCCGGTGTTGGAGTAAACCTCGGTATCGAATACGAGGATATTTACGTTCTTGCCGGAAGCAATAACGTGGTCAAGTCCGCCGTAACCGATATCGTAAGCCCAGCCGTCGCCGCCGAAGATCCACTGGCTCTTCTTGGAGAGGTAGTTCTTAGCTGCGAGGATCTCGCCAACGATGCCGTCCTTTGCAGGGCACTGCTCAAGAGCGCTTACCAGCTTCTTGGTAGCAGCTGCGTTTGCCTTGCCGTCGTTCTCGGTAGCAAAATACTCGTCGATGAGTGCCTTAGCGTCATCATGAGCGACCTCGCGTGCTTCCTTCAGCTTCTTCTGAACTCTCTTTCTCAGAGTGTCCTGAGCCAGGAACATACCGTAACCGAACTCTGCGTTATCCTCGAACAGGGAGTTAGCCCAAGCCGGACCCTTGCCTTCCTTGTTGGTGGTGTACGGAGTGGACGGCTCAGAGCCTGCCCAGATAGAGGAGCAGCCCGTAGCGTTTGCGATGTACATTCTGTCGCCGAACAGCTGAGTAACGATCTTAGCGTACGGAGTCTCGCCGCAGCCTGCGCATGCGCCGGAGAATTCAAGCAGCGGCTGCTTGAACTGTGAACCCTTGACTGTGTTCTCCTTGAACTTCTCGTGAACCTCGGGCTTGTCGGAAACCTTGGAAACAGCGTAGTCGAATACCGGCTGCTGATCCATCTGTGTCTCGATGGGCTTCATAACGAGAGCGCTCTTGCTCTTGTCCTTTGCGCCTGCCGGGCAGATGTTTGCGCATACGCCGCAGCCTGTGCAGTCCAGAGTAGAAACGACCATTGTGTACTTCATGCCGGGGAGCTGCATTGCGTCCTTGGTCTTAACGGAAGCGGGAGCCGCAGCAGCCTCTTCAGCGTTCATGATAACCGGACGGATAACAGCATGCGGGCAGACGAATGCACACTGGTTACACTCGATACAGTTCTCGGGGATCCACTCGGGAACGTCAACTGCGATACCGCGCTTCTCATAAGCAGCGGAGCCCTGCGGGAACGTACCGTCGGCAATATCAACGAATGTGGAAACAGGGATCTTGTCGCCGCGCTGTGCGTTAACGGGGATCTGTACATTGTTAACGAAGTCGACCAGGAACTTGTTGTCGCCCTCAGCCTTGTGCTCGGGGAGCTTGCCCTCGCAGTCAGCCCAGGAAGCGGGAACGTCTACCTTGATAACCTCGCCGGCACCCTTCTCGATAGCGGCGTAGTTCATGTTGACGATATCGTCGCCCTTCTTAGCAAAGGACTTGTACGCCATCTTCTTCATGTAGGTGATAGCGTCCTCGGGCGGAATGATGTTAGCGATGGAGAAGAACGCGGACTGGAGCACGGTGTTAGTCTTGTTGCCAAGACCGATCTTTCTTGCCACCTTGTTAGCGTTGATTATGTAGAAGTTGATGTTGTTCTTAGCGATGTAAGCCTTAACCGGAGCCGGGAGCTTCTCGTCCAGCTCGTCAACTGTCCAGTGGCAGTTCAGCAGGAAGGAGCCGCCCGGAACAACGTCCTCTACCATATCGTACTTGTCGATATAGGACGGGTTATGACAGGCAACGAAGTTTGCCTTGTTGATGAAGTATGTGGACTTGATCGGAGTCTTACCGAAACGCAGGTGAGAAATTGTAACGCCGCCGGACTTCTTGGAGTCGTAAGCGAAGTATGCCTGCGCGTACATGTCTGTGTGGTCGCCGATGATCTTGATGGAGTTCTTGTTAGCGCCAACGGTGCCATCAGAGCCAAGACCCCAGAACTTGCAGCATGTTGTGCCTTCCGGAGTGGTGTTCGGGTTCTCGGTGATTTCGAGGGACAGATGAGTTACATCGTCGTTGATACCCAGTGTGAATACCGGCTTTGTGGTGTTGTTGTAAACAGCGATGATCTGAGCCGGGTTGCAGTCCTTGGAACCAAGACCGTAACGTCCGGTGAATACCTGAGCGTCCTGGAACTTGTTCTCCTTCTTGAGGGCTGCAACTACATCGAGGTACAGCGGCTCGCCGAGGGAACCAGGCTCCTTTGTTCTGTCGAGTACGGAGATCTTCTTAACTGTTGCAGGGATAGCGGCAGTGAATGCGGAGGAAACGAACGGTCTGTACAGTCTTACCTTTACAAGTCCGACCTTTCTGCCCTGCTTGAGCAGGTAGTCGATGGTCTCCTCGATGGTGTCGCATACGGAGCCCATTGCTACGATGACTTCCTCGGCGTCCGGAGCGCCATAGTAGTTGAACAGCTTGTAATCTGTACCGATCTCTGCATTTACCTTGTTCATGTACTCGGTAACTATGTTCGGTACGTTGTTGTAGTAGGTGTTGCAAGCCTCGCGAGCCTGGAAGAAGATATCCGGGTTCTGAGCTGTGCCATGGAGTACGGGCTTCTCAGGGTTGAGGGCTCTGTCGCGGAACGCCTGAACAGCGTCCATATCTACCATGCCCTTGAGGGTCTCGTAGTCCCACTTCTCGATCTTCTGGATCTCGTGGGAGGTACGGAAGCCGTCGAAGAAGTGCAGGAACGGAACTCTGCCCTTGATAGCGGAAAGGTGAGCAACTGCGCCGAGGTCCATAACCTCCTGAGGGTTAGTGGAGCAGAGCATTGCATAACCGGTCTGGCGACATGCGTAGATATCGCTATGGTCGCCGAAGATAGAAAGCGCATGGGAAGCTACGGCACGTGCGGAAACGTGGATAACCGACGGAAGCAGCTCGCCTGCGATCTTGTACATATTCGGAATCATCAGGAGAAGACCCTGCGAAGCGGTGTAGGTGGTGGTCAGCGCACCTGCGGAAAGGGAGCCGTGAACTGCACCGGCAGCGCCCGCCTCGGACTGCATCTCAACTACCTTAACCTGCTCGCCGAAGATGTTCTTAACTCCTGCGGTGGACCAGGAGTCGGTCACCTCTGCCATAACTGACGACGGGGTGATGGGGTAGATAGCAGCTAAATCAGTAAACGCATAGGACACGTGAGCCGCTGCGTTGTTGCCATCCATTGTTTGCATTTCTCTTTTTGCCATTGGATTTTCCTCCTTTAATTATACAGGCTGACGAACGTCCCGCCTGCGACTGATACCCTGTCCGCGCCAGGCAGTCAGGGTATCCATTAGGCTTATTTTTATTTTATCACAAATTCTTCAATTTGTAAATAGGTAAAGGTTTTGTTTTAGTTTTTTTATGCAATTTTCACATAATCATCATGCTGGAATTAACCATTAAAGCTTAGGCGGCGCTAACCAAGTGCAGAAAAAAACCGCCTTTCGGCGGTAGTTTATAGTTGTTTGTTGCCCATGGAAGCTGCGCGTACCTCCATTATGCCCGTTTCAGGGTAGAAGAACACGGTGCGGCCGTAGTTCAGACCCGTGTCCTCGGCGACTATCGGGATACCTTCCCTGCGGAGAGCCGCCTTTACCGCCTGAATATTCCGCTCGCCGATGTTGAAGCGCTCGCTTGCCGTCGCGAACATTACGGCTCCTCCGGCGATCTTCGCCTTAATGCGGTTTCTGCTTGCTCCGAGCTTCACCATCTCCCTGATGAGCATCGGGATAGCGGTATCAGCGAATCTCATCGGAGTAGCGGCTCCGTTGGTAGCCTGGGTGCTGTCCGGAAGCATGATATGCGAAAGACCTCCGACGCCCGCAGCGCTGTCCAGCAGGCAGATCCCGACGCAGGAGCCTAGCGCATAGGTGACAAGGACGTCCGGCGGCCTGCACACCTTCAGGTCGGAAATACCTATCGTCAGATTAGCCATCACATAACACCAAGTTTCTTCATGAGAGTTTCGAGAGACTCCATCTCGGGGATAAGGATAATATTAGACTTGATTGCAACGCCGTCGATCTTGAATCCGTCGTCGATGAACAGCACCTTGTCGCCGACCTGTGCAAATTCGGTTATCGGGACGCTCATTATAGCGCCGAGCATGTCCACGGTCATGGAAGGAATGCTCATATCAATGGTAAGCCCGGTCAGCGTGCTAAGCGCGCGGAGGTAGCTGCCCGCCATGATGTTGCCCATCTCGGTGATAACTGAAAGCTCCATATCGCCGAGCTTTGTGACCTGGACGTTTTCCGCATTCATGAATGTGGACAGCACCACCTGAGCGAAGCTGTCCTCCAGCAGGAACATCATCATACCCTTGATGTCGCCCTCAAGGCGCACAAGGATACCTGTAATTACCTTCTCGGGACCTCCCATCGCGTCGATTATCTGCTGATATTCAAGCACGCAGACATTCGGCACCTTCATCTCGATGGTTTTGCCGAGCATTTCTGAGAGCGAGGAAGCCGCGCTTCCGGAACCGATATTTCCTATCTCGCGGAGGCAGTCGATAGCCACCGGTGACAGGTCGTCATAATTTTTGAGCATATTTTTCTCCTGATCAAAAAATATGCGGGAACAGCTCGCACCGTGTCCCGCAGGCTATTATCTGAGATTATTCGCAAGTCTGGTGAATTCGTCCGAGGTAGTCACCACGCGGGAGCTTATCTGATAAGCGCGCTGCGTTTCGATGAGCTTCACCATCTGGTCTGCAAGGCTGACGTTTGAAGTAACAAGGGCGCCCTGGAGCTTGTCAAAGGTACGCTCAGCCGTAGCCGGACCGCTTCTTTCGGTAGCCGCGTAACGGTTGTCCGCCGCAGCGTCGATACCGTAAACGTTGTCGAACCTGAACACTCCCACCATGTCGCGGAGCGTATCGTAATCCGGAGCCGTGCCGTCCTCGCTGAACGGAACTACTATCCGGTTGTTGTCGTAGTCAAGCACATATTCGCCGCTGCCGGAAACAAGATACCACTCGCCGGTGTCCGCCTGGGTCATTGCAAATGCGCCGTCGCGGGTGTAGTTGATGTCGCCGTAGCGATCCTCCACCGCGAAGAAGCCCTCGTTGGGAAGCGCGAAATCCAGCGGTCTCTCTGTATAGTAGAACGAGCTTTCATCGAACATAACCCCGGTGCGCTGTATATAAGCGCCGTGACCTGTCTGCCAGTCAGCCTCGGTGGCGCGCTGCGTGGAATACAGGCAGTCCGCGAAGGACGGGCGCACGGTCTGGTAGCCGTAGGTGTTGATGTTCGCGATGTTGTTGCCGTAGACGTTCAGAGCCTGCGCCTGAGCGATCATGGCGGTTTTTCCGGTATGGAACGCTATATTCATGACTTACTCCTTAAATCTTGCAGAGTGACGTTGCCTTCTGATTCATCGAGTCATACAGCTTTGCGAGCGTGCTGGAAGCCTCGTAGATACGGTTGGCGTTCATCATCATGGTCATTTCGTAGTTGACGTCTATGTTGGAGCGCTCATAAGCGCCCTGGATTATCTCGTAGCGCGTGCCCTCAGGAACTTCCCCGGCCTGCACGGAGGTGAACATATTCGCGCCGAACTTGTCGACGTTTCCCTCGGGGTCGATGTATGAGAGCCTCAGTCTGTCCACAAGCTGACCGTCCTGATAAATCGCGCCGTCGTTGTCGATGACGAAATCCTTGTTTCCGAGGTATATCTCGCCGTTCTCGCCGAGTATCCTGCCGGAGTTGGAAAGGCACAGATAACCCTCCGCGTCAAGCTCCCACTGACCGTTGCGGGTGAGCATGTTCTCGCCGTTGTAACCCGCGATGTTGAAGTAAACGTCGCCGTTTATCGCAACATCGAACGGAGTCCCGGTGTACTCGAAAGTACCCTGCCCGAGGTCGGTGTACGAAGTGTCGACATAGGTCTGCGCGAATGTTCCGGAAAGCTCCTCGCGGTGCTTCACGAGTATCATCTGCTCCTGGAAGCGGTTGGTGATTATAGTGTCGCGCTTGTAGCCCGGCGTGTACATATTCGTGAGATTGTTGCCTATGCAGTCCAGCTTGCGCTGGTTCATTATCATGCCGTTGCAGGCGTAGTAGAAACCTCTGTTCAAGAACGTACCTCCTGACCGGCTCCCTGCTTCCCCGGGACTGCGCCGCCGTTTATGTACGGCTCCAGCGCTGCCTTTAGTGAAAGCATAGCCTTAGTGTTTATCTGGCATACTCTGGATTCCGACACGCCTATTACCTTAGCGATATCGGAATACTTCATGCTCTTGTAGTAATACAGTGTTATAACCTGCCGTTCCTTCTCCTTGAGACCCTCGATTGCTCCGGCGATGACCGTGCGGAGTTCCTCGCGCATGAGCCGGGAATCGGTGGATTCAGAAGCGGTAACGCTGCCGTCGTCGAAATTATCCTCGTACAGCAGCTCCTCAAATGAGAGCGTAACGGTATTTGAAGCGTCCACCATGCCGCGCAGCAGCTTTTCCTCGCTTATCTGGAGGTACTCTGCAAGCTCGGCGGTCGTCGGAGCCCTATCATATTGATTATACAATATTGTGTTCGCGTTGTCAAGGTCGCGGGCAAATTTTCTTACAGGTCTTGGAACCCAATCCTGTTTCCGAACATAATCTATAATCGCGCCGCGTATCTTCAGCGAAGCGTAGGTCTCGAACTTTGCACCCCTTGAAGGGTCGTAGGTCTCGATCGCGTCCATCAGTGCGATAACGCCCTCGTTCACCACGTCGTCTACCTCGCCGTACTTTATGTAGGTGTTCCGCAGGGAAAGCGCACAGGAACGCACCAGCCCGAGATTCTTCAGAACTATCTCATTGCGGACTGCTTCGCTGCGGCTCATGCTGTATTCCTCTAAAAGAGCCGCTGTTACGCTGCCTTCCATGCTTTTCCCTCCTTTTGTTGATGGTCACCTCTAAAAACCTCATGCGAGCGAAAATGTGCAGTGCGCACCATCTTCGTCTGTCAACGAGCGAAATTTCTGATGTGACGGCGTCCATGCCGTCA